>Ga0065711_1029401_pt1 | contig 36335 bp, 25 predicted proteins | sample Hoacrofraction12_FD_59098 | JGI IMG/M metagenome (GOLD analysis project Ga0065711, IMG submission 59098) | Hoatzin crop microbial communities from Cojedes, Venezuela - Epithelial fraction 12 v2 (version 2) | ecosystem: Host-associated > Birds > Digestive system > Esophagus > Crop | place...
CCCCCACCCTTCAGATATTTGTAGGCATTTATAAGGTCCCCTCGCAGCCTTCTCTTCTTCAGGCTGAACAAGCCCAGTTCCTTCAACCTCTCCTCGTAGGGGAGATGCTCCAGTCCCCTCACCATCCTTGTAGCCCTAAAGTTGAAAGGTATATAATGGAAGACAAGTTGAACACGTGTGCTTGCAGCAAGGAAAGCATACTGGTCGGTGGCAGAGCAGTGCCAGCAGGTTGAGGGAAGTGATCCCTCCCCAGTACCTGGCACTGGTGAGGCATCGGGGCTGCTGTGCCCAGTTCTGTGCTCCACAGTGTGAGGCATGAGCAACAGGAGTGTGTCAGCAAAGGGCCGTGAAGATGATGAGGGGATCGGAGCATCTGACACATGGGAAGAGGCTTGGGGAGGATCTCACAACTGTCTTTAAATATGTGGAGTCAGGAGTAAAAAAGATGGAGCCAGGTACTTCTCAGCCTTGTCCTGGGCCAGCAATGGGCACAAAACAGGAAATTCCATTTAAACGTGAGGAAGCAAGTCTTTCCTGTAAGGGTGGTGAAACACTGCATGAAGTTACCCAGACTGGTTATGAAGTCTCCGTCCTTGGAGATATTTGAAAAGGGGATGGATGTGATCCCGAGCAGCCTGCTGTGGTTGAACCTCTGCTTAGCAGGGGGAGTTGGACTGGGTGTTCTCCAGAGGTCCCTTCCCACCTCAGCCATTGGGTGATCCTATGGTAACAAAGATATATGATCACTTCAAAATCACGGAGCTGTTTTGCCTAAACCTGGAGTGCACTGTCAGGAAAGTCTCAGGCTGAACTCCTGTTTGTAATGCAGATACCTGCAGTTAGTTTGATTATACCAAACTCGTTCTCAACTAGGAATTAGGCCTCTCTGGTTATTACGCTTCCAACTGAGAATCTATTTCTTACTTTGTCACCTATGTTTCAATATATTTTTACCTGTATTTTGCTACATTTCATTTTTCTCAAAATGACTTTCTTTTGCTTGTCTCTCTGGATCTCATATTTATTTTTTGTACACTTCCTTAAAATTTTGGGGATTTTTTGGAGTGGTGGTGGTTTTGTTACTTTGTGGTGTTTTTTTTATTGATAGAGTTTTACAGAATAAAGTGATTCGTATAACAGCATTGAGAAGAATTTTGACTTCTTTTTCCTCCCCACCTCTAAAACTTCAGATTACGTTTTCAGAAGGTCAGGCCCTGTCCACAATCACCCTGACAATTCTCGCAGACAGTGTTGCAGAGCTTTCAGAGACCGTGGAAATCACACTCACCCACGTAACCACTGTTGGCGTCCAGGATACCACAAAAGGAGCTGTCATCGATCCCAAAAGGGCAAGAGCTGTACTTACCATTTTACCCAGTGACTCTCCACATGGTGTGGTTGGGTGGCATATGGAGTCTCTCTTTGTTAAAGTCACAGAGCCAGAAGGTAAGACTGTTTCTTGACTCTTAGGAAACAATACACGTTTTTTTCAAAGTCAGTGTTGTTGAAGCTATAATGTTGGTTATATATAAGTTATATATAAAAATATAAATTATATCTATATTGTTTATACCTATGTCAGCATTTTTGCATGAAATTGGTAGCAGAAATATGCTTTCAAATATGTAACTATGCTATTTCATTACATACCTTTTATGCTGTATTTCACATTGCATATAGCAAAATTATCCAGTCGTTTTTGTTTAGGCGGTAAGTGAATAAAATCTTGGCATCCTGTGTTGCAGATCACTAACACATACAATACTTCTGTTTAGATAAAAAGCTGAACTTGCCCGTTTAATAGCACTAATATATTGCTTACAATAATTTACATAGTAAGACTTTCCTCATGAACTGGGTCTAGAAGGGAAGCATTTTGTTCTGTAGTGTAGGGGAAGGAAGGAAGCATTTCAGGAATACTGAGTCGGGGTTTTTCTGCTTGCCAGCTGCGTGTTTGATTGGGTTATGTCCCTTTTCCTTACAGGCACGAAGTGATATTGCGAAGGCTCTGCCAGGCAGTTGGCCAGAGCAGGCTCCTGCCCTCCCTGCTGGCCCAGGGATCTGGGCAGCTGATGGCCCTGGCTTTCTCTGCAGCCCGATGGTTTTCCAGCAGCTGCCTGATGGGCTATTCATACTTCAAAACCCCAGCTGAAATTTCCTGGCAATTGACTGTTCTGTTCCTACTAACAAATAAAATTTACAAAAAAATACATTTTCCATCCGCATATTATCGCAGATAAAATCCTCATCACCAGTTCTAATTCAAAGTGAATTGGCGTTGCAGCTTTTTTAGCACCTGAAAGTATTGTGAAGGGATTCTTGTTGGCTCCTCACATACGCACACACGCACATTATGAACGTTTGTACTTTGAACTGAGGATTCAGGGCATGTTCTTAAATTTCATTTGTTGCACAGTTTCTTTTCCAATCTTTAAATGTTATATTTTTAATTAATTATATACAGGTGCTAACTGTGAAGTAGTGTCTAGTTAATATGAGTAACTGAAACTAGTCTGAAGTACAAAGCCTGTTGCCTTTTATCTCTTTCTATTTCTCCAGTCATAAACCCAGCACTTTTAGCCAAATGATGTGTTTGGCAGTTTATAGGAAAAAATTGCAAATGTGTTTTCCTGAAAGGGATCTGACCCTAACTGATACAAGTGTATCTCATTTTATTCGACAAAGTTAAATTAAGGAAATGTAAAATTTACAGCCAGAGTGGCTGCCTCCAGTGCTGCTCTCTGTACTAGAATTGATAGTGATCTCCTAGGCGAGTAAAGGCCAGGCAAAATAGTGAGATGGGAGTTTTGAAGGAACACTGAATATAGAGGGTGATTTTGAAGTAACAGTTTGTGTAGCAAACATTTAAAATTGTAGATATTCTGTATTTTATTCTTCATCTAGATCAGCTTTAAAATGCTTTCCAGATGTACACACTGTGTGTCCTGTGTGTTCACACCACTTGTATGTGCTCATTTGCCTGAGTCACTGAATTATCCAGGAATTGTTGTGTTGCTAAGCAGAATTGAAGTGGGCACTAGCAGACAGCTCCTGTAAGATTAAATGAGCTCAAAATCAAGCAGGACAAAGGTTAAAACAATCATGTCTTGATTTGCTTCCCCACCTTGTCATAGGGCGAGTGAATTCAACTGCTCTTACTTTACAAATTGTTCGAGAGCAAGGGTTTGTTGGAGAGATTGCCATTCAGCTGAGCACTGTGCCTAACTTGGAACTCCCGCTTGCCAACCAAGCAACAGAGAATGAGGATTATATGCTGGAAAATAAGACAATCATTATGGCAGAGAACGCAACAATAACTTCAGTTGTAGTCACTATTTTGCCTGTGAGTAGTCTAATAACACCTTTAGCTAACAGTGTCTTTTAAAGAAAGGGAAAATGGTGCTGTTTCTATACCAGAAGTGGGATGTAGCATTCTAGAAATGGCTACAGTGGGGTTCTTGCCTTGTCAGATGGTTGTATATTAGTAAGAATTGCAGCCATCTCTTTCAAAAGAGTTTGACAATTCATTACTGATAAAGAATCAAATTTTTTGCTTCATAGTAGTCCCAAAATTAACATATAATAATGACAAAGGAAAAAAATGATGAATGTCTGAGGTGCCTGCTGTTTTTTCAGCTTGTTGGAGGTTTTTACAGAGGTTTTATTTTACTTTATATGTCTCTTAACAAATCTGTTCTGTCGTTCAGGAAATGTTAATTTTTCACCAAAAAAATGCATATCCTTTAAATGTAGTCAGGATGGAGGTGTTGCTTTTCAAGTTCTGGCTTAGTTTCTGAAATCTAGCCACCTTTCTTGTATATAGGAGAAACAAGTGACAGCCAGCAATACTTTCCACCATTCTTACAGATCTGGAATCTGACTGTCAGCTTCAGTTTCTAAAGCTCAGCAAAGGTAGTCTTTATCACCTTTGGTGTGGTGTGAAGCAAGGGATTGGTTATATGGTCCCAAGTGCTCACAATTTTTGAACCGTAGGCAACCTACAAGTGGTCAGCTTCCTGCAAGTATTATAACTTACAGTATTTTATTAAAAAAGTGATGTTTAAAAATATTTTTGCAGGACGATGTTCCAGAATTACAGGAAGGATTTATAATCAATATTACTGATGTTCAACTCGTCAGTTCTCCCACTGGAGGTCAGCCAAGCGTGAAGAGGCTTGGGTTAGAAATAGCTGAAATAACAATTGAAGAAAATGATGATGCCAGAGGAGTGTTTAGTTTCAATGTTACAAAGGTAAGTAAGTCTGAATGAAAAGTATTTAAAGTAGCATTCCAGGAGAAGAGTCTGTGTCTTCAGACCAGTTTGATAGTGTTCTAGTAGGCTTTATGACACTAAATTGTTATGGATGAAAAGGCCAGATATTAGACAAAATGTTCCTTCTTAAAAGATTCTTCAGAATTAATATATGAAATTTATTAGGGAGCTGGAAGTGCTAAAACTGGTGTCATAGAATATTCTGAAAGATATACCTCAGGAGGTCATCTTATCCATCCTTTTGCTCAGAGCAAGGTCAATGCTAAATTCAGAGCAATTTACAAGTTGTTATGTATTTCTTAATTTATTTTTACCTGCAAGTCAGTATGCAAAAAAAAAAAAAAAACCCAAAAAATTGTTGCTGTGACATTCAGCAGTTTCATCTTGAATTTACAGGATATAACTGGAGCTGTTGCTGGGTATGAGGTACCACCACCACAGAATATACTGAAACTTCCACTTGTTAGACAGGCTGGGAGGTTTGGGTCAGCAACTCTGTATTGGGAAGCCATTCATTTAACTGCTAGCTTTGAAGACTTCACACCATCATTTGGAAACCTTACATTTGCAGATGGGCAGGTAGGCGCTTGCTGAATGTTTAACTGTCTCTAAGTTACCACCTTACGAGTTTCTTATGTTTTCTTCTATCAGAGTTTGCATCTTTTCATTGAAAATACTTTGTTTATGGCCTTATGTATGTGAACGATGCTACTGACTTCAGTTCTTTAACATGGAAAAGCAGAAGGTTGATTAGCATTGACCAAATAGGGTTGTATGCCTTTGGTACCTCCCACAAGTGAAGACATAATTTCTAATAATAAGCCTATTACACTGAGAATTTGTAACATAACCTGTCTTCTTGACAAATTCTCAGAATAAGCCTGTATGTTTTCTTAGCTGTGTTCTACATATAGTTTTAAATTTCGTACTGCTACCCCTGACAATACTTGGTGATTTCAAGTGAACAGAACTGGTCTTTGACAAATAGACAAATAGAGTTTTGGCTTAAGTACAATATTGTCTACTTGCACTTTTTACTGAGTACCAAAACAGAGCAGTCTGCTCGTTTTAACATGCAAGATTTACATTGATGGACTTAAAAACCACTCTTGAAATGTTGTTATCTTACTATAAATATACAAGTACAATAAGAAACAAGCACAACTGAACAATATTTTTTATCTGTATTAGGTAAAATTTACATATTTTTAATTTCAGATTTTTTCTAATAATTCACAGAACAGTATAAGTGAAACTTTGTTGCTTTTTTTTTTAACATTTTCTGCAGGCTACAGGAGAAATAGAAATTACGATCATAGATGACAGTGAAGTTGAATTCCTTGAGATATTCAGGATTGCCCTGGTGAGGGTAACGGGTGGTGCCAGGCTTGGGGATGACACCCTGGTAACTGTCGCTGTTCCACCAAATGATTCCCCTGTTGGAGTATTTGGGTTTGAAGAAAAGAATGTGAGTTTGATTTGGATTGCCCTCTTTTCTGCTAAAGCTGGATAGCGGGTTTCTGTCACTAACACACAGGCGGTTTTGGTGAGCCTACATTGCAGCAGGAGAAGAGACTTCACTGAAAGGCATATGAGTGCTTGTCTTCATCTAGCTGTGTCGGGTGGTAATAACAACAAAAGTGCTGCTGCATAGATGTAGATTTCTGCATGACTGAATTAATTTAATTTGGTATACTAACAATTCAGAACATCCCAGGTAGGATTTTTTGTGTTCTATGCAATATTAAAATGGTTTTGTGGTAATCTGTGTTAGTGAAAATAAAGTTTGGAAAGAAATTACAAAATGTACCTCATCTCAGTTCTTGCCAGTGAATGAGTCTTCTGCTCTCCATTTTGCTGGTGCTGTGCCTGCTTGTGACTCATTGTCTGTAATTGTTTAGAATCATAGGGCAGACAGAAAGAACAAGAGTGACTAATCTTGGCTAGTAGAATTCAACACATTCCTCACATCTGTTATCTTCCCGTCGATTTTCACTGTTGTTGTTATTTTACATTGTCATTAATAGTGCTTTTGGTTGTTTCTCTCGAGTCAGTATTGGTGCCTTTTGCTACAGCCTTTCCTCCTTCCTCCTGCTCTTTCTGCATCAGGTAACAGTGAGGGAACCTCAGACACCCGATGATTCTGCTGCTGTTGTATTGCTCACAGTGAGTCGCAGCCAAGGAGGACGAGGAGCAGTTAAAGTGTTATGGATTCTGGAGGAAGCAGCCAGATATGATCTGACCCCTCTGAATGGTACCCTGCACTTCAATGAGGTATTTCTGATAAGACAATTAATTATATACTATTAGATTTACAAATACTTCCTTCTTCTTATGTGTGTTTATATGGTTATTGTTATGTTTATAAACGCAGGGGGCTACTAACTATTATAACTCTAGGAAGAGGCCAGTTTGAACTGGTGGGGATAGCAGTATGCGGTGTTTTTTCACGCAGAAATGGAAAGCTGACATACTGTTTTTAAGGCAGCGTACTGCAATCATCAGGAAGATAGGCTCTTCAAATCTGAATTGTTTTTACAATCAGGAGAAAGGAACAAAAATGTACTGAATGTGAAGAATGATTACAGAAACATTAATTCCATTACAGCATCAGGCAACTGAAAGAGAAAAATGATATTGAAAGGATAAGGAGAGTAACAGAATGCTCAAAACTTACAAATTAAAAAAAAATAAGTAATAAAACACCCTAGTGACATTCAAACTGGACAGTGTTATTTGATTTGTGTTTCATGGCAGGTTAAAGCTCTGAAGCAGGAACTGAGATATTGGATTTTGTCAAAATATATTTATTACCTTAATATTGGTGTTTTACACACTACTTGAAATATTTCATGAAAAAAATGTTTTAACATAATCTGCTCTGTCTGTACAAGGCTATTTTGCATTAAACAAACAGGCATACTTGTTGTTTCTTTTAATCAGGTGGAAAATAGCTCTTTTTTTTGTCAGGCCACCAGTATTTGGTAAAGTTTTGCTATCATTTTTCTGTCCTTTCTCTGCTGATAGGCCTGGACATTGTTTTTTCTTCCTGAAGTTCTTATATATTCATACATGGGAGAATACAAGTATGCATATGTAGGGTACTAAAGTTATACAGCTTGTACCTACTTTTTTCCTATTTCCATTTGCTACTGCCCACTGATGAAAATGTGGATTAGACAGGAATTTCCTGTGACCTAGGATATCTAATATTAACAATATAAATCCTTAGAATGTATGTATTCTATTGAATAAGCATTTTCAGATGGAAAAGATTCTGTATAGAAAGTTTCCTCTAAGTTGAAAGCTTCTATGTGAATACAATTTCAAAGTAATTCTGATAGTTATTCAGCTGAAAATAGCCAGGGTATTTTTGGGGTAGCAGACAATGTTTGAGGGAGAATTTTTGCTATTTATTAATCTGTGAGAAAACATTTCAACCAGATCAGAAATGTCAATTTAAAAAATACTACAGGATATATCAAGCATATGCATGCTGAACACTTGATCTGTTAAAGGAAAAAAATTGTTTTATAATACTGTATTTTGTTAAGTTTCCCTTAATGTGTGTATATATATCTTCTGGTCTTTACGTGATGCAGACTGAATCCCAGAAGTCAATTGTTTTACATGCCATCCAAGATGGTCTGCTGGAGGGGAATGAAACATTTACCATTCAGCTAGTCTCTGCTGGTGATGCAGAGATATCCCCTGTAAATGGTAAAGAATTAATTAATTATGTTCTATTTTGAGATACTTCATATGAGAATCCTAGCAAGTCTGTTCATATTGTTTTAGTCTGCAGTGCTTATATATTTTGTGTGCAGCTAGTTGATAGCAGTTTTGACTGTCAGTCTTTTTCTCTAAGTTGTTTCCTTGTCTGAAGAAACCAAAGAGAATTTTAGATCATAGTATTTTGTTCTACATTAATTGTTGGTGTAGACTTTTGTGTTCAAATAGCTAACATTGTCCATGTCAAATTCTTTAATGAAAAGAAGTAAAAACCAAAACCACGTTCAGACCTGCAAGAAATGTAGAATAATTTCATTTGTAAGAGACTGTCCGGGGTGGGTCATCTAGTTGAGAACCCTGCTCAAGGAACTGGAGAATTCACAATTAGATCAGGTTGCTGAATGCCTTGTCCACTCAAATTCTGAATATCTCCAAGAATGGGGATTCCGTGGGCTCTCTGGGAAGTTGGTGCTTAACCACTCAAGTCACAAAATTTACAAAAGTAGAGCTCATTAGTTAGTTTTCATTTACCTTGAGAAACTTTGTTCTCTTCATAGGTACTGCAACCATCATTATTGTGGGTGATGAAGGAGCTTCTGGGGTGGTTGGGATAGCCCTTTCATCCAAGCATGTTCTGATTGGAGAACCTTCAGGAAATTATAATGGAACTGCTCTTATTAGGTGCGTATATCGCTCATTTTTCCAAAGAAAGGACAACAGCTCAGTTTCCAAAGCTGTGAGACTCCACATTTGCCAAAAAATTCCTGAGTGCTGCATTTCATTATTGCTTCTAAAATCAGAACTATTTTTAAAATAGTTTTAAAACTGCTTGTTTTTAAAGAAGGGCAGAATGTACTGTGTATGTATCTTCTCAGTGTTACTGGTGAGCTTGAAATATTCCTCTCAGTCTTCATATAATTTACAACATTGACTCATTAAAGGAAAGAGGATTCCAATCAAAGGAAGGGGGGGAAGGGAATCAATGATATTTGAAGATGCTTTGTGCTTTTCAGGATTCGGTTCAGTGTTGATGCCTGAACTGTATTTCAGTATATTGCTGTTATGGCTACCATAACCAAACTGGGAACCGTTTTTTTAGCTGAAACAAGAGGCAATTATTTCACTGCATTCAGTCGACTGAAAACAGAATGAAGAAATGAAGATGTTACCATGCCTTCTAAGAGTATTTGAAAAAAGGATTATGATGCTTTCCCATGGTGAAACAGCAAATCTCAGCAACAGAACAGCTTCTCATGCTGCCTTGAGAAGCCCAAAAGGCAAAGTGATGCTTTGTGCAGCAGTAATTATATATCATGTAGTGGATTGTGGAAGATACAGACAAATTTTTGCCATGGCTTAGTTTAGCAAGATTGATGTCATGAGCAGGATTAGGCTCTAGGTTTTTAGACAAGTAGGAGACAGAACATTTCTGAAGTGATCTCATAGTAGTGTTCTAGTGTTCTTCTGCCTTAAAAACCAAATAGCCTCTTGGAATTACCCTTAAGTCCCATTTCCTTTCTGTTTTGCATATCTATCTCCGAAACAGCAGAGTGGAACCAAGACAGCTCAGTTTTCAGCCCCCACCTTTGGGCTGTGTGTGGAAAGAAACTTTAAAGACCTGTTGGTAAAAATACAGCTCAAGATGCCTCCCAGCACAAGGAAATAAAACAAAACTTCATAAATGTTATTGCTCTGAAGAGGGAATTGTAAAGATCTAAATAGTGACTTAGTACATTAAAACTCCAGCTTCACAGTGCTGAAAACATTTCTTTCATGCATACCCTGGTTTCAGCCGGGGTAGAGTTAGTTTTCCTCCCAGTAGCTGCTGTGTTTTGGGTTTAGCTGGAGAAGGATGCTGGTAACACTGATGTTCTCAGTCGTTGCTATGAAATCAAGGACTTTTCTCCAGTTTCTCATGTTCAGCTGGTGAGCTGGAGATGGGAGGTAGCACAGCCAGACAGATAGTGAAGTTGGCCAGTGGAAATATTCCATGCCATGGACGTCATGCTCAGCTTATGAAGGGTGGATGGCTGGGGGGAGGAAGCTATCTGTTTCTCTCTCATTTCCATGAGTTTGAATGCTCTCTGGTCCAGGAGTTCAAGCTTTTTTCAGGCTGCGAATTGGTCATTGAATGGTGACAAAAAATATGTTTCATGTAGTTTGTTTTGCATATTCATTATAACAATTATTATGATCATTACAATTATTAGTATTATTAGTAGTATTGGTATTTCCTTTGTTGCCTTATTAGAGTGTCTTTACCTCTTCCCAGGAGTTTCCCCTTCTGTCGACTGAGAGAGTGGCTGTCTGATGTTTAGCTGCCAGCTGCTGGGTTAAACCACGGCAATGCACAACGATATGATATACTGTCTGTCTGTATTGGAGATTAAATATTAAAAGTAGAAAATAAAACCCATGTTTGTGTTCTTACCTGCAGCCTTATACGTGGCCCAGGGATTTTTGGTGAGATCGTAATTTATTGGAATATAACACCGCCTCATCAAACAGAATTTGTGGAGACATCAGGGAACTTGACAATGCGAGACAGGCAGTCTGCAGCAGTTGTTCTAATACAGGTATATGAGAGCTTTTGCATGAGCAGGTATTTCAAGTACTGCCTTATATTTAGTTAATATCTTGGTTAGAAATTAGTTATACCTCTGTCCCTGGAAATGGTTTAAATCCTTCCAGCTGTCATTCTTTCTTCTCCCTAGGCTGTAGATGACAACCGTCCTGAGGAGAAGCATTACTACAAGTTTCAGCTAACTGGAATCAGTGATGGAGGACTCATAAATGAGTCTAGCAGCACAGCAAACATTATAATGGCTGCCAGTGATTTTCCATATGGGGAGTTTACATTTTCACAGGAACTACTGCAAACAACAGAAGAAGAAAAATGGGTATAAGATTAAAATACCTTCTGATGTAAAATATTGATAGATATCAATATTGTTGCTAGATTTATGCTTAACTTTAGAAATAAAAATCAAATATTTATTCTATTTTTATCATAGCACAGTCTCCAGAATGGCTGAGGCTTTGGGAGTTTTTTAATACTCCGAGATAGAAGGCTATCTGCTAAGTGAAGTGTACTCTGTACTTGCTAAAGCAAATTATTGTTACCTGACAGGACCACTGAAAAGATGTCTTTAGAACAGTGTCCTAAAGGCAACTGTAACAGAAAAACAAAGCCATTTTTTAAAGAGTATGTCCTCTTTCCCTCAGGTTAACATCACTATTGTGCGTTCCAGGGGATCCTATGGCAAAGTGCGTCTTTGCTTTGAGATAATAAATGGTACTGCAGAGGAGGGAACTGATTTCACTCCCACAGTAAGGGAATTGTTGTTTGACCCACATGAGGAGAGTAAAATGATTTTGATTGAAATTCATGATGATGACTTTCCTGAAGGTCCTGAAGACTTTTCAGTGATGATTGCCGAAGTGGAACTCCAAGGAAGGTAAAGATACAATTCCCAGTTGGTTGATTACAAGCAGAAGAACAAACTATACTTGGAATCTATCTATCTGCATAAAGTCAGCAGTGGATTTCAGCTGTTCTACTGTAAAATTGCATAAGGCAGCTACAAAAGTAATCATAATAGAAATTGGATGTATGGGGAACCCAATTCTTTTAACATTAGTATAAAGATTTTGCTGATGAAGATTTATTAAAGCTATAAGTCCATACACTATATAAAGTTGTCAAGTTGCATGAAATTCAAATAAGAAGATAAAATGAGAAAGAAAAAATGAAAGATATACATTTATGTGAAGAAACTGTTATTTTTGCATATACAATAGTTTGAAAAAGTGTGACCAAAAAGTCTTTACTGATAACTGTCAGAAAATAAAAATATTTGTGATGAATGAAAAATTGTCATACCTGCATCTTAACACTTTCATAAGAAATTTTTATGTAATTTTCTTTTTTATGTACTTGTAAGTGGATTTGATTTTACTGTGAAAGAAAATGGTCTACAGCTGGATCAGCCTCCCATCATAGGAAATATCTCCACAGTACGAGTCACTATAGCAAAAAGTGATAATGCAGAAGGCATCATAGAATTTGATCCACAGTATATCCTTCTACAGGGTAAGTTTAACTCAAGCTTTCACTGTGATTTACAACACAAGTCTGTGGTTATGACATAAATTTCAAAATGAAATAACTTTTTCTGAATTATTCTTGCAGTGGAAGAGGATGCTGGATTAATCATGATTCCTGTTGTGAGAAAGCGTGGAACTTATGGCTATGTAACAGCTGATTTTCTTTCTCGAAGTATATCTGCACTTCCTGATGGTGTTGACTATGCCATCCATAATAATTCTGTCATTTTTCATCATGGCCAGAACCAGACTTTTATTTATATTTCTATTGTAGATGATGAAGAAAGGTAAGTAATTTTTCAGGTGTTTATTCACCAATTTACTTCTGACAAATACTTTTTTAGCGTGTGCAGCATGCCTGTGTGTAGAATTGGAAATGAAAAATTAATTTCTGCAGTGCTGAAAAATCACCTAAATTTAAAGGTGGAAAAAAGAAGCAATTAGTAGAGTTTCATAGTTCCTGTTAAATTTTATGCTAACAAATACATTTTTTTTCAATAGGTTATCAGAAATTTTGAGTGTTAATAGTACTGCTGTGAACAATACAATATTTTTCTGTATTTTTTTTTAATTTAGCACAAGTAGAAAATAGAACATTATTTTTATTTAAGGTATCACCATTATATGCAAATAGGAGGATTCTTCTACCATGTGCTTACAGAGGTGAATTCTGTATAAACAGATCTAGTTGGATGGACGATTGAATTATGACATATAGTTTTAAGTATTATTTTTCCTCAGATGTTTCAGAATCTGTTTTTCTTTTTGCACACAGCGAATTTGCAGAGCAATTTGAAATCCAGCTGACAGGAGCCACTGGTGGAGCAGTCCTTGGGCTCCATCTACTGAGCCAGGTCACTATTGCTAAAAGTGACTCCCCCCAGGGCACCGTCCGATTTCTCAACCAAAGTCGAATTATTCTTCCCAATCCTGATACACCCACGACAGTGTCCCTGGTGCTGGAAAGGACTGGAAGATTATTAGGGGAGACACAGGTGAGCCCTGGCTATCAAAGACTGAATGCTTTCCAGTGACGAGGTCAAAAGGCTCCTGCATTTTGCTTCAAGCACTTGTGACTGATCCCTAACAGGACAATTGCAGCTTTTCATTAAACATGAATTGCATATAGGTGCAAGTATAGCAGAAAATGTTGTTACCATTTTAATCTTCTATTTCTCCTCCTGCCTTCTTTCTTTTATTATTGTCTTGCATACTTAGTTTCAAACTGGCTCCTAATTCCATTGAAAATATGGTTAATTTCATGCACCACGAGTAATGTAATTTAATTCAGTTGAATTGCTTTCTAAAGCATAAAACTTTTCTCAGTAAATTGTTTACTATGAGTTTTCTAGATTTTTTTTAACTGTGCACAGACCACTGACAAAGTGATGGTATAATTATGGCCTTTCACAGACTTGGCAAATGACTGGAAGATTGGTAGTAAAGGCCATCAACACCTCATCCTCCCATATAAAAATTGTCTTGATTTTTTTACTTTTTCTAGAAGTCATTTGAGAAAACTGGAAAACAATTAAAATGGCCAAAATAATAATTTTAAAGTGCTGAATAAGACCTCCTCAAAAGCAATCTAATTTGTGGGAAATTTTGAAACTATTTTAGCTTTTAATTAGGCTGAAGAAGTATGACTCATCATAGGAGGGATTAAAAACTTTCATTGCAGACTATTAAGAAAATATTTGCAATTTTCTGCTTGATGTCACACTTCACAGGGAATGGTTTTGGTCACGAGTCCTTATTTGGGGAGCTTCACAAAACAAATTGTGAAAAGGAGAGAAACAGAAACTGGCTTGTGTGTTTCCTGTTATGTGCTAAAGAAATCTCAGTTTCTCTTCTTTTCTGTTAGTAATATTCAGGCTTTCATAAATTGGCATTGTGGCTAACTGGCACTTCAAAATTTTCATTTGTAATTTGTCATGTTTATTTTTCCAAAAGGATTATATATTTTCCCACATAGATTTCATTATGAATATTTTGTGTTCTGTATTAACAGGAAAGATTTAAATACAGCTAGTTACCAGATACAAGAACTTTTATGACACCTGTGGTACTCTGTCATTTCTCCCCCTGGAAGACTATTACAATATATCACCACTCTAAATCTGGAACTGATATCTTCCACAGATTAATTGGGACATCATGGGACCAAATTCAGAAGAGATTTTATCTCCCGTGAACAGCGACATTGGCGACCCTGTGAGTGGATCATTTTATTTTGGAGAAGGAGAAGGAGGTCTGAGAGCTATTAGTCTACAAATCTATCCTCACGAAGAGGTTGAAGTTCAGGAGAACTTCATTATCAGACTGAGCCTTGTGAAAGGTGAAACAGAAATAGATCCTAAGGCAAACAACATTACACTAATAGTAAGTTGTTATTGCTTTTCTTTCTTCTGAGATCTTTGCTGATATTGGTATTTATCCTGCAAAGCTTTTAAAAACTAATAATTATTGCACTGCTTGTCATTTGGCTTTTTTGTCCCTTGTACTACTTAGGTGCATTGTTACAGCTTCAATTCTTAAAAAAGAAGGCAAAGAATCTGTCAGTAAAAACTGGTATACAAGCCCTGTCCTGGCCCTCTTATTTGCAGATTTCTGTGGTTCTCTTTGGAGAGAGAGTGGATTGGGCCCTCATTTCTAAATGTCCGTTTGTTGTTCATCCCTTCTTGACTTCTTCTTCTGCTCCAGCTATCGTGTAAAAGAAATGAGAGAATCTGACTATTGGAGAGCAAGAGAAATGCAGAAATTTGTGAAAGAAGGCAGAGTTGTGAAAGACAAAGTACTGCTCTAAGGATACTTGAACTAAGGAAATATTTATAATGCTATTATAAGAAGCCTGCGAAAAATTAAATCTTTCCTAGAAACTGGATTTTTTTTTTTTTCTGGTTTGTAGTGTTGATGGAATTAGCTCCTCAATTTCTCCTTCAGGGAGACAGGTTTATTCCTTGTAGTGGAATAAATTCCAGGAATATGGAATTTTCCGTATTTTCCACTATGCATGCCAATGAATTGGCTTCTCAGTAGGCACTGGTCTTATAACTCTGTTGTAAGTCAGTCAGTTCACCATGAATTCTCATTACAGCTAGTGATTCACGCAGGTGGATGTGAATGAGCTCTGTCCCAGAGGACTGAGTTTGCCAACTGATAATTTTAGAAGAGTTTCTGTATAGTAACCCAAGATGCCTGAGCATTTCCTGCTTTAATAGCAGAATATTCAGATAAAGCATTTGGAACAAATCTCTGTCCTTTTCTTCCTTGGATAGTGCTAAAAATCTGAAAAGGGAGCATTCATACTTTCTCTGCTATCTCTTCGTGTCTTGTATCCATGGGGTATGTTTTCCAAATACTTTCGAAATTACTTTACTCTCTGGAATGTGTTTAAACCATTTATAATTTACGAGAAAGCTGAGTGAAGCTCTACTGGGTAGACAGAATCATTGCCATTGCCTGAATTTGTTTATGTATAATGCTTTTATTAATCCAAGCCTGAAAAGCATCGTATTTTGAATCCTATTCAGTTTAGATCCTGCTTAAAGTTATTTAGAATCATAGAATCATAGAATCATTGAGGTTGGAAAAGATCTCTAAGATCATCACGTCCAAACGCCAACCCAACACCCCCATGCCTGCTAAACCATGTCCCGAAGTGCCACATCTACATGTTTTTTGAACCCCTCCAGGGATGGGGACTCCACCACTGCCCTGGGCAGCTTGCTCCAATGTCTGACCACTGTTTCAGTAAATAAATTTTTCCTAATATCCAATGTAAACCTCCCCTGATGCAACTTGAGGCCATTTAGGTACCACTGTAGGATTTTTCTTGGAGAAGAGCAAGTTACTTATAGATTTCATACAACAGTCTTGCTTTGTGTGCATGTGAGTTTGTGTGTGTGTGTACACATGGGCTTGGTATCACTCTTTTTTCTTACCTTGTTGGTCCTGTCTGCTGTGTCGGGTTTTTGTGTTCTCTCAGTCTCAGTTCTAGCTACTAATATGGCATTGAATCTTCCTAAGAGGAGAAAACTCGGTAGGAGGAATTAATAGGTGCCCTGTGGCATCTAGCAATGAAAATCTCAATGATTTGAACAAGAATACAACTCAGTCTGCATTTCCAATTTTTTGTTTGTTTGTTTACTTTTTTACAGATACAGAAGTTTGGTGATCCCAATGGAATTGTACAGTTTGCTCCTGAATCATTAATTGAGTATAACTGTACAGAACCCTCAGCAGCGGAAGGGCCACAAAGTATTACACTGTTTGTGAGACGAATTCAAGGCACTTTGGGAAACATAACGGTATTCTCACGATTTTCCTAATAAACGGTATAATCTGAAATCATCCTCAGCATCAGTGTATGGAGGAATACCTTTTTCTGTGCCTTTCAATTGCTTGTTTCTCAAATTCATTTTTGAAATGTTGCCTTTTAGACTGAATTTAGCAAGGGCTCAGCCCTAGTACTTGTGGTTTGGAAAGTCAAATTCAGTATCCTCTGGTCAGAAAAAAAGAAGAAAAACACTACTGCGGTGCTTCTCTAACTTTCTCTCTCCCTCTCTGCCTGTGCTTTTGACGGGAGAAAAAAAACAGAGCATACTTACACAGAGAACTTTCTTTGAGATCATCACAATTTGCTTTTTTCCAGGCATACTTAAAGGCAAGAATCAGACTGTTTTGAACTGTCACTCATGTTGTTTTTTTACGTGAAGTTGTTTAGAAGTCAGCATTTTAACAGTTATTAATTAGTAAAAGCATCTGCTGTGTTTAGTGAGGACTCTTCACCCAGTTCTGATGTGAGGAATCTTGGAAAGAGAAAAAACAGAAAGGGTGTCTTCGTGTAAAAATAGAAATAATTTTTTTGAAAATTGTTCAGAGATTCCATATAGTTCAAATAAATTTTCTGAAAATATACAAAGAAAATCTTCACATTCATAGCACTGTTAGAGGAATAACACACCTTCCTTTTGTAAGATAGTCTGTGTGCCTCTTTCTGTGCAAACCTAAACCAATTTCTATTTTACCTACTTAAAACCAATCGGCTCCATGTCCTACCCGTACTGAATCCTCGATATGAAAGTTTCTGACTCTTTGGATAATTTTGCTTTCTTTTGTTTTGTGCATTTTCTAAACTCCTTTCAGGTTTACTGGGAAATACATAGCGATTCTGACACCACAGGGGACTTTCTTAGGACAGAGGGTTCTGTTGTCATTGCTGACCAGCAGAGTACAGCCGAGATAATTATCTACCTGTTACCTGATGATGTTCCAGAACTGGATGAAAACTATATGGTGCAGCTGATTTCAGTAGAAGGTGGAGCAGATTTAGACGAAGAGAAAAGAATTTCGCAGATCAATGTTTTTGCAAATGATGATCCCTATGGAGTGTTTGCCCTGTACTCTGATCAGCAGTCAGTACTCGTAGAGAAAAACCTGGATCGCTATGTTCAGATCAATGTAACTCGGCATGCTGGGGCATTTGGAGACGTGGTTGTTGAGTACCATATCTTGTCTCATCATGACGAAGCGCTAATTGCACCTGAGAATGAGGTGGGATACCTCACAGTAAAAGATGGTGCCAGCTTTGGACTGAAAAGAGTGCCAATAAGCAGCCAGGTCTGTATTATCCTCTTAGTTCCTGTAATATCTATTGTTTCCATTTGTGCTCATCACAATACAAACGTGCTGGAATAAGATCCTAAACTCTCAGTAGTATCCACTGTGAAGAAGTCTCCACAGAGAAGAGAGTTTTAGTATTATGAATTTCCTATTAATGGAATACAAACAGATATTTAAATACCACATTTTCCGATAAAAATTGCAAAATCACTGCTATGCATGTGTTCAAATATTTTTTTTCCTTCCATCATTGCTTTGTGTTACTATCAGTTCAAAGTTTTGTTATTGTATGTATGCATATATTTTTTTAAGTTTCCCTTTTGGATTGTGAATGGTGATCTGTTAGTGCTGACTCAGGAAGCAGCAGATAAATTACCTTCAGTTGTCTGTGTTCCCTGGTTATCTGTTAGTATTACTACAGTCTTACAGCCACATTTGCATCCTTTTATATCCATCTTACGTTCTTTTAATCCTGAGAATTAAAATTAAGCTGAGGCCTACTGTCTTAGATACAATTTAATAAAATTACCATAGTTGCTCTACAAGCTCACATTTCAACAGACTGCTGGTAAATCACATTCACAATATTGACATTTTAGCTGCATATCTATTGAGAAAAGTAATCAACAGAACACTTCTCTTGAAAACACTGATTTTTGTATGCAAGTCGAACAAAATCTGAAGATTGTTTGGCTGCTTAATTTTTTGAACTGGTGGATATCATGTTTTTAGTGGAATTAAATTTCAGCCTTTTAATTTAAATTCTCTCTCTCTCAAAGGCATTTCTTTTACTGGGCTTGAATTTTACTCTGGAACTGATTAGTGTAAGCCTGGCTGGGGGAAGTGCCAATGATGTGCCTAAAATATTAGGAAAAGCAAAGTCAGCTGTTCTGCTTATTCCTGAGGAAGCTGCCAATTCACAGGTCAGTAGAGGGGCTGCAGTGTAACATTTCTACCACAGAAGGAAGGTACACTTAATTACAAAAGATAGGTGCTGTAAGAATTCAGCTGAATTAAGTTTTCATCACTGCAAGCAAAGTAATAACTGAGAAGACTTTTCCAGTTATTACTTGTACTGTATATTATTAACTTTTCTCTGATACAAATTCTTATAGAAATGTGTTAATACAGTTTGAAAGTGTCTCTTCGTCTATAAAATGTAAATAGTGTAAATATTACAATTAATTAATACTTTTCTTTACATGAAATGGAAATTATAAGAATTAAAGGAAAATAACGAATTCTGGATAATGTTATTCCTTGAAATATGGCAGCCCTAAAGTAGGTAATAGCATGTATGCAGTAGTATGTGCAAAAAGAAATGGAGGTCATGCTGGTTTTTAATGCAATTGACAGTATATTTGTCTCGTCACTGAGTGGGCAATTTTCCATTTGTATAGATGAGAGTGAGAAAAAAGAATTTGCCTCTTCTGATATACGTGCTAGAGTTCACTTTTTTGTATGTCAGGCAAAGACAATAGCATGCTTAGTTTTTAATCTGTTAAATTTTATTGACATTTTTATTGAGTGATTTTAATTGTCCAGAAGCACTGTTCTGTCTTGTAAGTTGTACCTGAACTTAGGTCAAATGTTCTTTCTGTAAACGTTGTTTACTGTCATCTATCCATTTATCATTGCTTTTAGAATGTGCGAATGATCCTTTCAGTCCCATTTGCTGCTCAAAGAAAATTAAAGATCATACTAGCAAGAACAACTTTGTGAACAATGTCATGTGGCAACATCTTACTTGTTACTGGTTATACAATTAATAATTTCTTTTAGACCTATGTGTAAATATATAGTACTATAGCTATTGCCTGTGAGCATTAAGGGCAGGTTGGTTTGTTTTTCTTTTAAACAACAGACACAGAATCTTATATTCAGCATTTTCAATGCATATGTACATATATATATATACACATATGCATACATATATATAAATGCATAATTATTGTAAAATGTCTATTTTACAAAATGTAATACACTTTCACATGTGTTATTGCCCATTTTTATTCCATTTTCTATAACAAAATCTATTATGTCTCCACAGGTTGGCTTTGAATCTGTGATTTTGCGACTTACAGACATTGTAGCAGGGACAGGCCAGGCTGTCATAATCAGAAAAGGAGTTTATGGCTCTGTAATCGTTAGCTGGGTTTCAGGATACCCACCAGACCTAATGACTGACTTTGCTCAGCCAGGCAATATTACTCCTCCATTTGGTAAGTGCTTGTCTGAAGAAAAAAGCTTGGAAAGTTGCGTAAGTGATGATATGACATTTTAGTTATTTGTGCCTCTGCATGCTTCCTCTGTTAATGAAGTCAATGGAATGGAATCATATGGTCTAATTTTTGTCTGTAAGGGATATGTTTATTTTATGAGAAAAACAATAATAGACTAATCTTCCTAGATATCTGTGTGGGAGGTAAGCACAATGCTGTGCCCCTGAAGGACAGCTTTATATAGTAAAGACCTTATCATGCAGATTTCTTTTCCCTAAATGGAGTGGGGTTGTGATTACAGTCCCTATCTCATCACGTTCCCAGGTAAGAAGAGGATTCCTATTTCGTAATTTTGATTTGTGCTGTCTCTCGCTCTCCCTTTTCCTGCAGGTACTGTTGCATTTTCCTCTGGTGAGCAAAGTAAAGTAATTTCATTTCAGGCTACTCCAAGCCGAAATCAACGTGAGTCATTTGCCATCACTTTAACAGCAGCGCACAGCAATGTACCTGGTGGGGCTCGCCTGAGGTAAGGATATTACTTCTGAGTCACACAGATGCTGTAAGAATTATGACCTGTGTGCAGGCAAACACCTTGTACAAATCACTGTTAAATTATATGTAGCTAGCAAGTTGTAGTGCCTTCTTTGATAAATTTGCCTGTCTTGTCTCAGGTGGAAACTAGTGTCAGTATTGCAGATCTGACCTGATCAGAACAGATGCTTTTCTCCAGTTCCAGTCTATTTCACCTCACTGGTATCAAAGTGCCTAGAATGTGTCTGGGATGATGGAGGCAGTTAAGAGAATGAAGAACTGAGATCAACAGTTCTAGCCGGGAAGCTGAAGAAAGAAAGCAACACTAACAGTTTTCATTAGTATCCCTAAAAATTCAGATTTAGAAGATCTTAGATAACAAACATTATTTAAAAGAAATAAAATGAAACAAGAAATTATACCTAATAAATATAAAAAACACTTTTTATTCATAGAAAACCCCACATTACATTTAATGTAGCTTTCCATGTCAGCTAAGTTGTTATCTATTCTTCAAACTATTTTCATTCTTCCTTACTCATTGATAGCTAAACGTTGTATAAAAAGAATGGACATAGAGTAACACTGCGTATGGAGGAAGGTATTGGCTTCACCCTACTGCAGTTACACTGGCAGATCTGAAGGAATTCAGGCATGAGCTGGATGGCTAAACTCCCAAGACTGACCCCTTCTCCTAGGCTTGTCCATCCCGTGGACTGGTGTCCTCGGAGCACCTTCTTACTGTGTGAGTCAAATACCTTGAGTGTACGAGAACGACCTTTCCTAGAAAACTTAAGACTGCATCCCGCAGGAGGTAAAGCTGACAATTATATTGCTCTGAAGAGTGTTTGGCTCCCGTAGTGGTGGAAAGGGTCTAGTTTGTTAATCAAAATCACTCGCTGGAGTTGTAGTGCCATTTGGTAGCCTCTCACGCTGTATAATGGATCAGTTCTAGAGATAAGACCCAAGGTTTGGCAAAGAGTCTCAGTCTCTATGCTTATTTTCTAATAAGAAGGGGATATGTTTAACATGAACAAAATAGAGCTTAAATTGATATTGATAATCGGGCTCAGATCTAGAAAAAATTACGGTGAATAGTGTTGTGAGGAGGCAGGTAATATTTCAAAGCCCCACTGTAAGTTTTAAAATGACTTCTCTTCCTTCTCTTGCTTTCTGGCTAAAATTGTAGATCTGCTAGCATCTGTCTACCCCACAGTTTTCCCTTGGTACTGGAAGTTATTTCTGCCATTGAAACTGGTGTTACTGGAGGTGACTACATTGTAATATATCTCCCTGCATTGTGTCCACAACTGAAGGACATCATGCTTTTCTTTGCCTCTCCATTTTCTCTGGAAGACCTCATTTTATTTAACCTTTACTCTGTATCCTGTGCTGACTCAGGGTGCATTAAGCCTGTGGAGGGCTGTTCGATCCAGTCGTTGCAAAAACATTTTTCTTAATCTCTTGCTTTGTATGGTCACTATTTTTTCTCTCTGCTGTTACACATTTTTTCAATCTACTTTCTTAAAGCCGTTCACTGGAAATTATGCTGCTTGGGTGTTTTAGTTTTCATAGTTTGTATTTCATACTTCATACCTGTCTCAACTTTGATATCTTTTCTGTTTCAGATCAGAGTTTACAATAGCTGAAATTGAGCCAATGGGGATCTTTCAGTTTACTTCTAACTCGAGATCTGTTACAGTTGAAGAAGATGTTCAGGTAGTGATACTACATGTCCAAAGATTGTTTGGTTTTCAAAGTAATCTCACTAAATTGACATATCAGACGATTCCAGGAAGTGCCAAACCCTTAGAGGACTTTATACCCATCTACAACGGAGAGCTTATGTTTTTACCTTTTCAGACAGATGCTGTGATAGAAATATCAGTAATTGATGACAATGTGTCTGAAATGGAGGAATTTTTTTTGGTAAATTTGACTGCTGTGGAAATTTTGGATGTTCAGCCTGTGAATCCTGCCTGGAGTCCACGTCTGAATCCAGCTTTCAGTGTTGCAACAGTTAATATTTTGGCTAATGATATTCTTCACGGAATACTAAGTTTGGGGCCAGAGTTTATTTACGTGGAAGAAGATGCCAACAACAGTACCCCTAACACAGTGATGCTTCATATCAGACGGACCAAAGGTTTTACAGGTGATATTGAAGTAACCGTTAAAACCTTTGGAGGATTGAGTGCACAGAGCGGAGTAGATTCATATCCTTTTGGAAATGTTTATGGAAAATCAAACTTCACATGGGCAGCGGAAGGAGAAGATTTTGAGGAACAGTCAGTCTCTCTGACTTTGCTGGACGGAGAAAGAGAAAGCAAGCTGTCCATAAGAATTTTTGATGATGATGAGCCCGAAGGACAGGAAGTGTTTTATGTTTTCCTCTCAAATCCTGAACATGGAGCTCAGATTGTGGAAGGAAAGGATGAATACGGATTTGCTGCTTTTGCAACAGTAATTATTGCAGGTAATATTTTTTTCCCTCAGAAAATTAGTAAATACATCTGGGTTAAATAACAGTAAATAACTGTATGTTCTCATAGGAATTTTCATGGAAAGATTCAAGTTCTATTTGACAGTAGGGTACTCTGTTCCCAAATCTTGAGTTTTCCAGAGCAAAGGAAGCATCTGATGCACTAAGCCTACCATGTGTCCCTTAGCAACACAGCTGAAAATACATTTATAGATGCTGCTTATCTTTGTTCTCGTCCTGTTTTACTTCATGAAGGGAAAAAGCCAAGATGGAGTGTTTTTAATGCAGATGTAGTAGCATTGCAGACTTTTTTGTCCTTCTTTGCCATGTTGTCACTTTTGCATTGTATGCGATTTGAACAAAGTATAAAAAACAGTTTCTGTTTTCGTTCTTTGATGCCATGCAGTTCATACATCATGTGTAGTCATCTCTGCTTCAGGGTTGGAGGATAGGAATGGGCTTACACAGACATCAGGAAGAATTTTTCTTTCAATCACTGCATGCTACTGTGAGGAAGTGATGTCAGAGCTCCAGTTTCCCTTAGCTTTTAGATATCTACCAGTGAAATATAAACCAAGTTTAACTGCAGTATAGGTGAAGTTTTAGAAACAAGTTGGGAACTGGAACAGTTTAGGCTAAGCAAGAAAATTGTGTGCAAGGTCTGACATTTACTGCAAGTTTTGTGTGTTTAGATAGTCTTAACAAAATGAGGTAGGTACTGCAAACCAGGATTAACCTGTGCTGTTGGATGAGTGTATGCAGCAGACAAAATGACACATTCCCTTCATTTGCATAGTCTCTAATATTCACCCGTAATGTGCACATTAACCAAAGAAGGATGTGCATAGGCACAGATTGGAATTTGAGTTTCTATTGAATGCCACAGAAGCGTATTAACACGCCCTAGAATTACACTCTGAGTACAAGGAGTAAGTAAAGTAAGGTCAGGAAACAGCTTACGTTAAGGAGAAGGGTCAAAACACGTGTCTGCATTTTACTGTATAGATAGAGAGTTACCACAGGTTAAATATTTGTGCACAGACATGAGCAAACGCACAGTGTCTGTTGATCTCCAGTGTACGTACTGGCACTTCCTATGCACTGTGTCGGAACCAGGTCGCCTTCCCAACTGCAGAGTAAAGCCATCACTGCCTGTAAAGAGGAAATCCTTTGGAAGCAAGATTTAATGGGATGCTGTGAAAACATTAGTCTCCCCTCATTAACCCTTTTTTTCCTCCACTGCTGAAGTTATTTACATTGCCATAAGAACAAAGCAGTATTTTGCAGCTCCCTAGTTCCACAGACTGAATTAAGGATTCAGGAGAAAAGCTGATGACAATTTGGGAAAATTGTGTGTGTTCAACAACATTACGGATGGAATGACTAAGAAAGCTAAAGTCATGCCCTTGGAAACTCATCTTATCCCATAACCTGCTATGGCAATGCTGTCCATCTAGGGCATGCTGAGGCCCATTTCTGTACAGAAAGCATGTGTTTTAAGGGTCATGGTAGAATGGTATAGTTGAAGTGATATCTCAGAAGGGCATTGTAAGTCAGGCTTTTGTCACCATTCTGGACTACTGTATCACCTAGTCTCTTGAAGTCAAGGGACAAAGAACTCATGCAGTTTGCTGAAGGCTGCTGAAAATACAAGCTTATGTGCATAGATGTTGCCAGGACTCTCAAGAGGAATTTACTTTCAACAAATACTTGTTTTACTGGTTAAAATAAAATTTAGGAATGCTGATATTTGAAGTTCTAGATAAGTATGGAGTGTAAATTAAGAAATATTAAAAGAAATTTTCTTGACAAGTCCCCAAGTGGTACTTTGCAGCGTGCTTTTGGTAAGTAGTTTGTATTTTTTTAGCAGTTACCCGTATTAAAATTTTAATTTAGTCTTATCTTAACTTTCTTGCTAATTACTTTCATGGACTGTTTCATTAGGAAATGATCTCCAGAACGGCATTTTGGGGTTCATTCCAGAAGTACAAAGCGGTCTTGTACTTGATGAAGACTCAGAAGACAGAGAGGTGCTGCTGATGGTCGCAAGGCAACCAAACAGGTGCAGGCAAAGGCTGATTCAAGTGCCCTTCCCACACGCTGCAAAATTCTGTGTTGAATCTCAGAAGCTGCTGTTAGTGGGAGAGGTTACCATAGAGTTTTATAGTAAATCTTTGCCTTTCATCTCCTTTAATAACTTCCCAGAATATGGCAAACAGGCTTTTAAGTTGTGAAAGTGATTAGGTCTGACACTGTTGCAAAGCAGAAATGGGAAAAAAAATATTTTCCAACTTATAAGGCAGCAAGTGTGAAAGTTTTGCGTAAGGTAAAGTATTTACATCGCTAAAGGTCTAATTCATATTCTCATCTCCCTGTGTAATTTAAGTAGGCGTGAACTGAGCAATTAAGATATCAATTAACTAAACTGAGCAATTAAGAAGATACCTAAGTGTCAGCACTATGCTTATGTCCTCGCTCATGCAGATACATTTTTTTTTCTAATTAGCAAATATATACATCACACATTTACGCGTACTTTAAACAAATATGCTCAAGCACTCAAAGTTCCATAAACTTATAGGAAATCCAAATTCTGCCTGGCTTCCCAGGGAAATGGTTACTATGGTATTACAGAAAGTGCTTCCTCACATCCCTGTCTTCCAAGCACCAGTGTCTCTTATTCAGTTAATCTCATATTTTCTGAAACAAAAATTGAGTAGAATCTGAGTGCCCATAATTGCTTCATTTTCTTCTTGTGTTACTTTTTGGTAATCTGAACAGGTTTTAGAGGAAAGAATTTAAATAAAAAGAGAGAATTTTTCATCTTAACTCAGTTTGTTCCCTAGTGATAAACTCTGAACACTGACAAAAAATGTAGGTTACATCTGTGGTTTATGTTTCCTAAAGCAATAGCTCTTTCCTTCAGTACGTGTACTCTGTTGGTTTGGTTACAGGGCTTTTGAAGATGTGAAGATCTTTTGGCGTGCGACCTTTAATAAAACGTCTGTTGTCCTTCTGAAGGATGGTGTGAACTTGGAGAAAGAACTTGTCTCTGTGCTGGGAGCCACTACCTGCATGGCAGGTCAAACAATATGCAACATCTCCATTGAAATAAAACCTGATAATGTAAGTAATTACTGCTCATTTGTGCACTGTAATGTTGAATTGCAGTTTACAAAGATGAAAAAACCCCTCTGACCCAGAAGAACTGGTGTGTAGGAAACAGTTTGAAGACGTGACATCTCCTCAGTTCCTCTGCAAACTGGTGTTTATTTGCAGGCTTGTACTACTTCCATTGTAACTGGTAAAAGTTCAGGAAGGAGATGAGTATTTAGTTTGAAGAGTAAATTGCAGATCTCAGATATTTATAGAGCAAGAAGAAAAAAGAATGGAGTGATTTTAGTGAGATGCAAATTCATGTACTGGACTCTTATCCTTCACACAGTTGATTTTTCATCTATCAAAGCACTTCTTAGGATGGTTTATAGAAGGTATATTCATTAAGTAATAATATCTCATTCAGAAAGAAAACTTTTTATTGCCACTTGTGCAGAATTTTACATGCCTAAATCTAGCACAATGATCTATGAAAACTCTACTCAATCCTTAAGCTGCATAAGCATCTCTGAGTGTCTAAAAATCTGTCGCTGTGCACATCCAGCTTGTGAGTAGCAGAGTTCAGTTTAGCAGCCATCATCCACTAAAGCCTTTTGGCATTTGTCAGTTGGGTATGCCTAAGCCTAAGTGCCTTGAGAGGCCAAGCTGGCACTCAAAAATGCAGACGTCATTGAATTAACACAAAGCATAGCATTCAGTCAATTTTATTGGAAAGAGAAGGAAAAAAATATTTTTGTGTGAACACCTAGTGGTTAGAGCAGTCCCTTAAGAAAGGAATGATTAATGTTCTGTCATTCTTCCAGAATGGAGAGGTTGAAACTTTCCAAGAAATTATCCTAACAGCCAGGCTGGTGGCAAAGCTGAGGTCTGTAGAATGGAAGAAGGCAAGACGAGAAGGTTTCCACGTTTTTTCTGACGGCATTCTAGAAAATTATGCAAGGTGTAGGATGTGGGAAAGAATGATTCCCATCAGGCAATAGGGTGCATTCGCTTAGTTCAGTAAGAGGGCCATTTTCCTTCTTCATCTTCAGATGTTATTTCTGAATTATAGAGCCAATGGATAAAATACATCCGACTAGGGCACAGGCTGCCTCACTGAGTAAACTGGGATTTCGAACCTGTTTAGTCCAAAGGAGTGACACCGTTATTTAATGACAGAGGTGCAGCAGCTGCAGAGACACGCCGTTGTGCCACGTGAAGCACAAGCATGTGCCACTCTGACAGGTGCTAATGGAAGTCTGAAATTCCCTGTGGCATTCCAGTAAATTTGTGCCTGTCATCAGTTCATCAAGATCATTCCATTTAAAGAGTTACTTTACAACAACTCAGTTAAAAATCTATGCTATTTATCCCCCCAAATATTTCCTATTTCTTGTTCCAGTTCGTCTTCCGTAAAATAGCCTATAAATTAGTAACAAATACATTAGGAAATAACGAATGAATACATTCAATAATTATTTTACATTTTTTATGGCATATGGTATGATGTATTCTAGCTTTTGAAAGTTTTTACTTAGACTGTTGTAGTGGCTTCATTAGCCAAGAGCTGAATCCTGCTTTCCTAGAATTAAAGTAGGATTTTCAAAAATCCAGAGCTGAAACAAAAAGCTATGGTTAATAATAAAAAATTGTCCTCGGCGATCATCTTTTTTGTTGAAATGCTGTTGTCTTGTAAAGAGCCACTTAGTTTACTCGTTTGCTGCTTCATGAGTGCATGTTATAGGTTCAAATGATGTATTTCCCAATCATTTCTGGGATCTCAGTAATCAGATTTCTATTTCTAAATGTGTTATGTTTCCATGGTAGGTAAAAAATCAGAGATAGGCCAATGTGTCATACTGAATTTTAATATTGCTACCTTATTTTCAGTAAACAGACATTAAGTTTATACAGTTAATTGGACTAATTCTTTGACATGTGAATGCTAAAATTCAATAGCCTGTATTTTCACACTGGCTCAAGATTTCTGTATATGTAAACCTCACAAAAGTCTACCAGATATGTATCTCCAGGCTGTGGGATTTTGGGTAAATTCAGTTAAGCATTCAAATCTTCAGAGGTTTGCTTGTAAAAATATGGATAAGCTTGTTGATGTATAAACACTAAGGCTGTATGTAAAATGTTTGTCAAAACTTTACCACAGTTCAATACTTGAATACAGTCACTATTAATTGTAGGGTGAAAACTACATGCTTAGACTTCTGTGCAGTTTTTCCACAGGTGAGTAGGTGTGTACATGCCTTTTTGTAAGGCAAAAATAAAGTGAAAGAGCAAATTCCTCAAAAAATATACATCTGTATAACTCCAGAATCTGGTAAATGGAGCTCTTTAAGAGTTTACCATCGAGTCTTAGTAGCCATTATAATGATATGAAAATCATCCTTCATTTACAGGTACCTGAATTTGAAACAAATTTTTTTGTTGAGCTGTATGCTGTAAGCACAGGAGCTGCATTGAACAGCAGTGCCAGATTTGCTTTAATAACAGTCCTTGAAAGTGATGCTCCTCATGGTTTAGTGTATTTTGCTGTGGGATCTCGTTTTGCTGTGGCTCATAAGAGGACAACTTTAATCAGTTTGCAGGTGCTTAGAGATTCTAGTACATCGGTAACCACAACGGTTAGCTACAGCATGCAGGTAAGATCTCTGTTATTATTCTTGTTATTAAATTATTGTTTGTTCTCTAAAGTAAATGTGGCTGTAATTAGCATTTTTTCAGGACACAATTAAATATTGCTGGGCCCACGTGGTCTAACTTCTCTGGTTTTCCATTAGTAAAAAGAGCTTGTTTTCATTGCCTTGCCAAGGGTGATTTTGTTCATAGTACCTTCCAGTGGCTTCAAAAACTCCAGTCAGTCAGGCATTAAATAAATTTATTTCTTTGTCCTAAGGTTCGTATAACACTCCAAGTTTTGAGGCTTCTTTCTCTGGAATTAAGTTTTTATTATGATGGATATGGCTGTGAAGATTCAGATACCAACATGCTTGCTTGTTTTAGCTCACAAATTTATTAATACGTGGAGCACACTTAGGAAAAGAGAAAGAGTACTTTCATCAAATTTTATTCCATGTTCTTGAAGTACTAAACTTGAAAATTGTTCTGATTGAAAATCTCCTGTGATTAGTGAATTTTACTGTCCTCATTACTTTTTGTTGTTTACACCTGTAACACCAGACTCTTCTGACTATTGACCCTTTTATCATTAAATGGATGCCTCATTATTATTGACAGATGATGAAGATTCTCCTTTAGCAGAAGTAACACAGCTGCAAAAGCATAATTCCTTCCACTTCCTTATAGCTGTGACTCCCACATCGGGGCATACGGCGCAGGAGGGATTCCTCTAAGTTTGCCATTGTATTGGAATAGTGCTTAGCCTGATATGCTTTGATGTTTCAGAGAAGGGTTATTATAACAAACCATTGTGTCACCAGTGTACTTCCATCACCCTTTATAATAAAAGGTTTTGCATTCTATTGTTATATTTCATGCATATCTGTTTTAACTGCATAGAATTACATGGTGTTTCCATCCATTTATTATACAGCAGCTGGCCGTGGTTTTAGTTAGATTGTGTGGTAACAAATTTTCATTCTTTCCAGCCAAGACTTCGTTATAACTTAGCTATTAATTTAAGAATAAAGTGCTACTGTCCAGTGTATATTGAGGCTAGAGTATAGGGGGCAAGTCCTTACCAATTTGTATTTTTTATAAAATAACCCTTCTTTGGACATTTTTAGGTTTTGAGGGTGCGTGCCCAGGTACCCAAGTGTCGGTACTGATGGTGCCTGTAAAATAAGAGGTCACGGCAGACCAGAAGCATGAGGTGCTAACTGGAAACAGATATTTTTCTCATTCCTACAAAGGTTTCTTAAACATTGTTCTTGTCACTGGTGCTTTTATTACCAGTTATTTCCCTGTTTCCTAATTCTCAATGGGAAGGGATAAACAAAAGGAAACTTCTCACTGGAATTTGCGCAGATGACGTGTTCATGTTTGGAGCAATTTTGAACAGATACACACTGCATTTACTAAGTTTACCAAGTTCTCCTGTAAACTCAATAAATGTCTGATTTATTCCATAAGTAAACTCTACTAATTAAAGCTCAATGTTTTCAAAAACGGTCCAGTACTATATAAGTAAAAATCCTTGTTTTTTACAGTAGGAGACCTTTGCTTAAGAGTCAGTATACAGTCCGTACTTGTTAAATGAATAGATACTACTGAAAAATCATACATTTGAATAATAGCCCAGAATGTTAGTTTCCACTTAAGGAAAGTTTATTATATTACCAGATATAATATCAAGGTTATGGCAACTGACAAAAAGAGCAAGAATTTGAAGAATGAAACTGTATCTGCAAACCTCATGGAAGGTAAAAACAGTGCTGCTTCGCAGGGAAATGAGGCCATGTAGCATTCCTAGATAAGTTCATCTGTCTGCCTTGCATGTGAATTCTATAGTGTTTGATTTGCCTTTGGACCTAAATGGATTGTTCTTTTAAGTATTTATGCTGGGACTGAAAGTACTGTGAGTTGACATTAGTTTGGGCACAGATTTCTAAAACCTTTGCTTGGCTTTTGTTTAGTCTTTGCATATCTGTAATTCCTGTCTGTATGCTGAATTGAGGGACATCGTGCTGCAGACATTAACTGACATTAACTCCTCCGGAATTTGCCCTGTGGACGTGCTAACATTTCTGTAATATCTATTCACCCAGAAAAGCTTTGTGATTTTTTTTCTGAAAAGAAAGAGAGGGATCCTGTTTAGAGTTGACAATATCTATAATTCTTCCCCTGGGTTGTCACTAGCCACAAGTGACAGATTGCTGTTTCAGGGAGACATTTCATTTAATGTAATTGTTACATCATTCTTAACTGCATTTTGAAAGGGGGTGTCTCTTTTTACACATTTAAATTTTACCTATTTAAAATATGTGTGTTCTACAACAGCTGGTTTTGGACGATTGCATCTATCATAATGTTACCTAACACTCTTTCTGTTTGTTTTAAGGAGCTACAAAAACCTGAACCTATTGGTCGGACCTTCATATCTCCAGCTGTGGCAGGACAAGATTTTGCCAGATCTGAAGGTTTATTGACTTTTGAACCTGGACAGAGAAATACGTTTCTGGATGTGACCCTGACTCCAAAGACAGCATCTTTAAACCCATTTCCTAAACGTTTCCAGGTTGTACTTTCTAATCCCACAGGCGGTGCCAGAGTAGATTATGTCTATGGTATTGCTAACATCACCATTGTCTCAGATTTGGACTCCTTGCCAGTTTGGGGACTGATTGATCAACTACATCAGCCTCTTGATGACACCATTTTACACAGAGTCCTCCAGAATCTGAATGTCAAAGTGGCTACAGAAACTACAGAAGAGCAGCTCACTGCTGTGGTGCATATAATAGACAAGGTAAAGCTTTCCTGCTCTTTCTTGAATGACCAATGACTTTAATAAGAATATAATAACATGTAGGCCTGTGATAAGATCAAGGTTATCATCCACAGCAGTGACTCAGGGGCACAGATTGCAAAGGTAAAAATTAGAGTAGAGTAGAGTAGAGTAGAGTAGAACAGAACAGAACAGAACAGAATAGAATAGAACACAATACAATACAACACAATACAATACAACACCATACAATACAACACAACACAATACAACACAACACAATACAACACAATGCAATACAATACAATACAATCATTAAGGTTGGAAAAAACTGCTAAGATCATCAAGTCCAACTGCCAAGCCAGCACCACCATGCCCGCTAAAACATGTTCTGAAGTGTCATATCCACACATATTTTGAACACCTCCAGGGCTGGTGACTCCACCATCTCCCTGGGCAGCCTGTTCCAATGCCTGAACAGTCTTTCAGTAAAGTTTTTCTAATTTTGAATCTAAAACTCCCATGAGGCAATTTGAGGGAATTTTGAAGTCCCACAATCAAGGAAGAAGTTTGTCTGCCACCAGTTAGGATGGTGGCAGGAAATAAAAATCAAATAGTTTGGAAAAAGCAACCAGTATTCATTTCACATGTACATGTAGCTCAAGATTTTCTGCTGTGCAAAATTTTCTCCTTGGTGCCGTAGTTTCATAGAGCTTATTATGGTTTCTTGATTATCAGGCCACATCTTTGTTGGTTTTAACCCTGGCACGAGACAGTGAGGCCCAAGGTTTGCTCGTGTCTTCAAAGCTGACTGCAGTCAACACACAAGCAAACCGTACCAGGGCCAACTGTAGTCTGGTGTGTTCTTAACCAGGCATGCATCTTGTCTTTGTTCCTGCAGTAGCTTTGGGAATCAGGCTGGCAAGGTAGCGGAGCGCTTCAGCATTGCACTAAGTTCTGTGAAAACTCTGTGACAAGTCTTACAGCTTTCTGGCTCTTCTGGACTTGTGGAATAATGCACAGGAGCTGGAAAGTGTTTAAATACCTAGACACAAAGCCGTATAACAATATTCATGAACAACTGTTCATTTGTGGTTGTTTCCATTTTGACACAGAAAACAGAGAAAATAATATCAAAAATTCTCAGGACTCAGCAAACTTTTTGTGAAAGAATGAAAAATGCCACGCGGTTTCTTTAATGATCAAATCCCTATTAGTAAGGATAACTCTGTGTACTGTTAACATAGACTGCATCTCATGCCTTGGCAGCAGTGATCAGAAGGTGGAAAATATATTCTGAACTTTCAGGATGATCTTTGGGATAAAAATGGAGGTCTTACTAAACTGTTCAGCATGAGGAAATCTTATAAGCAGACTTCTCTGCGTAAAAAGTTGTTTGATTTCTTCTCCTCTCATTAGGTTACAGATGTAGGTGAAAAACGGTTACTCACTGATAAAAGTAGAAGTCTTTTCTATGAGATACTCTGTGCTCTGGCTAGCCCCAAACGTGAGGACACGCGAGGATATAGCCTGCTTGCTGAGGTGACTGAGAAGTTTGCTTTTTCCCTGTTGACAGGGATAATGTGTGGATCACCAGGAGAAAGGTTAGTAAACTTAAATTCATATGTTTTGGAAATACATAGCAACTTATCAATATAGTCAAAATTTACATAATCTTTTTAGAAAAGGGACTTATCTATCATCTAATACATTACCTATATGAAAATGTGCTGCACTCTGTCACAATCTTAAAAAGCACTATACTGGCCCTGTGAGCTGGTGTCACAAGTAACTGGTACACTGATGCAGGGTAGCTGTGGGAGCGGGAGTCAGGGGATCTGGGACATTCGAATTCAACTTTAGCTCAAATATTGCCTGGAAAGTGATTCATTAATCTTACTACGAAAATAGTATGTAAAATTGTATGATAGATGACAGTAAGTAACCCAAAATGTCTACTGGTATGCTCATTCTGTGTATTGCTCACTTGAACATGATTTAAAATTTATCAAAAGCTACTCACAGTTTTCACCTGTAGTTTCAAACTGCTAGTTTTATCTGCAAGTGCATAATACCCTGTGGTCAGGCTAATGGGCAGGGGGAATAGGTGACTGCAGGAATAGATGGCACTCTTCTATGAGACAGATGCTTTTAAACACTTGATTTCTTCCACTGTGAATCTATTAAATAACTGGTAGTAGAATTTAGAAAAAAAAGATCACCTTTTTTTCCCTCAGAAAATCGGCGTGGTTTAGATTTCTATCTCAACTTGTTTTGGAGATGTAACTTTTCTTGCCATTTCACAAGTTGTAGGGGGTATGAAGCCCATTTTTGTATTATCTGTCGGGAATAAGAGGTAAAGCAAGATCATCCATCTTAATGTCTCTCCTTCTTGTAGACTCATCTCTACAACAATTTATAACAATGAGTATGTTGATAATCTACTTTACCATGGAGGGGTTTTGGCTGCAGATCATAGTGAGCAAAGCCCAGAGGGGAAATGGAGAAGCTGAAGTACATAAGAATTCAGCCCCTCTTTTTTTCACAGCAACTGAAGCTGTCTATCCATTAAACATCATAAAGCCTAAAAATGATGAAGGAATAAAGTATTAATTACAAATACATTTTAGAGTCATTCTGTGAAGAATATTGAAAGCTTAGTTCCACTTACCACCCCTATTGCTTTTCCATTTCAACAGAGGTAAAAATATCCTTGACAGCTGCCCATATATTGCAATAATGGCTCACAACTGGTTTCCTCAGCAAATCAATGGACACAGATTTAATGGAAAAGATGGGGATTCTATTCAAGTACCTGAACATTTATTAGAGGTCTCTGTTGTATTATCTCCTCCTCAAGAAGAGAACTGTGAATCTGTACAGTTCACAGAATACAGCAGTCAGCAGTGGTTCCTTACTGGAGATAAAGAACTTGCTCTGAAGAACAAGGTTTGAAGATAATCCAATTTATTTTTTCAAGAAGTTAGTTTAATTTAGAGATTGTTCAAACCATCTTTAATTTGTTTAAAATAATGTGAACATTTTTGTGTGTTAAGATAAGCACCGACTGTGGAATTTTAATATTAAATTTATTGTATGTGTTGTTTCAGGTTTTTTCTATGAGTTTGAAGGGTCAGAGTTCACACCCTTTGAAAGGTAACAATGAAGTCATTTATCGGATTTATGCTACAGGAAGTCGGATTGTTCCGCAGAAGTCTCTATGTCTCCTCTGGAATCAAGCTGCTGAAAGGTTGTTTTATTAATCTGTTTAGTTTTCCAGGTTCTACTGTGAACCTGTGTATTTGCCTAAGATGTGATAACTCCGATTAGATCATTTCCTATCTGTCTTTTTTCCTTAACTTCTGTGGCCTGTGTACCAGTGCATAAAATTTTCCATATAATAGAATGCATAGTTATTCTAGCTCAGACATTTCTCAGACTTCTACTCTTGACTTTTTCCAGCAAAATACCATTTAGATTGTGTAATGATACATTAGGCAATGCTGACAGGCCATAAATCCCAGAACTGCATCTCTTCATTAATATTAATGACTTTATAGCCTTTACAATAGTTATCAGACTATCAGGGCTATTACTTTTTAACAGAAAAGCCATTTCCTGTTGCTTGTTTTTGATGTTCCTTCTACTATCTTAAGTGGACCTCTCCTGTTTTTTTAAAGAAATGGGTGAACTGCTGATAATTTTCCCTGCTTGTTGCTACTTATACCATTGCAAACCATGGAACAAAGTTTTCTGTGTATGCTCTTCAATGCCCTATTATTTGATTAGCCTGTGTCTTTCCTGTTCACACAGTATAGATGAATTTTGAGAGAATTATGTTCTGTATCCTGCTGAAATCTAGTTGGTTTAGCTATGATTTCATTAGACTGACTGAATTATATCAGTCTGTCACTGATACAAACTATTACTCTTCAGAAAGGAAATGCAACAGAATTTATCTGTATGCCCTCCTTTTATCTAGACAATATATCACAGAGCAGACATGATTTCCACTGGAAATGGGTTAGAATGTCACCTGTAGTATCCTTTTTCAAAATCAGTTTGTTAATACTGAAAGAAAACAAAACATCAATTTTAGTTTCAAAAGAACAAATATCAGTATAAAATGAATGTTCTCCATAATGGGGTAAGATATTGTGCAAGTTAATTAAAAAAGTAAAGTCAGACCTGTAAATCTTGCAGAATTTTTAAAAACATGGCCACAAAAATTCTCATGTGGAAAAAAATCTTTGTTATCATATAGTTACATTTTTTTAATCATAAAAGCAAAAAAAAGCTCTGAATATTTTAATTTCATGTAAATGTGCTGTTCTGAGAATTGCACTTGAAAGATTACACAAAAAAACCTACTCAATAGCTTAGAAATGTTGATGTTTCAGATATCACAGAATCATAGACACATAGAATGGTTTGGGTTGGAAGGGACCTTAAAGATCATCTGGTTCCAACCCCCCTGCCATGAGCAGGGACCCCTTCCACTGGACCAGTTTGCCCAGAGCCCCGTCCAACCTGGCCTTGAGCACTGCCGGGGAGGGGACAGCCACAGCTTCTCTGGGCAACCTGGGCCAGTGCCTCACCACCCTCACAGTGAAGAATGTCTTCCTAATATCTGATCTGAATCTCCCCTCTTTCAGTTTACAGCCATTCCCCCTTGTCCTATCACTACACGCCCTTGTGAACAGTCCCTCTCCATCCTTCCTGTAGCCCCTTCAGGAACTGGCAGCTGCTCTAAGGTCACCCCGGAGCCTTCTCTTCTCCAGGCTGAACAGCCCCAACTCCCTCAGCCTGTCCTTGTAGCAGAGGTGCTCCAGCCCTCTGATCATC
>Ga0065711_1029402_pt1 | contig 36335 bp, 17 predicted proteins | sample Hoacrofraction12_FD_59098 | JGI IMG/M metagenome (GOLD analysis project Ga0065711, IMG submission 59098) | Hoatzin crop microbial communities from Cojedes, Venezuela - Epithelial fraction 12 v2 (version 2) | ecosystem: Host-associated > Birds > Digestive system > Esophagus > Crop | place...
TGATAGCTGAGTTCCACTTGTTGCCAGCAGGCCCGGTGCTGTGTACACCTCCCCATGATCAAAGAAGCCAAAATTTGACCCATGGCACCAGTCCCTGAGCCACCTGTTAACCAGGCGAGTTTTCCTGCCCCTTTCAGTGCTGTCCCCTGCCACTGATGGGATGGAGGAAAACACCACCTGCGCCCCTGATCCCTCAACCAGTCGCCCCAGTGCCCTGCAGTAGCAATCCCTGACAGATTTAGCACTTGCAATTTGACATTTGTTGCTTGCAAAGTCTTGCAACTCAGCTGACATTTAACTGCTTTTTTTTTGGTTTTTTTCCCCAGAGAAAAGCAGCTAGAAAATGTCACTCTTTGCTTGAAAAAGTGGGAACACTACAGATTTTTGACAAAAGCAATATAGTAATTAAGGTCCATAGGCAAAATAGCTTTTTATTTCTGTCATCTGGTCTGAGATTCTCTTGATGGTGTAAGCATTCGGAAGAGGGAAATATCTCTCACAGAACATCTCAGTCCATGTTTAGTAAAAATGCAGTCTTATATGGCATATAAACAATGTCAATACACGTGTAAAATGGAATGTGCCAGAAAGGCAGTTTTTAAAATTGGGAACCTAAATGTGACTACTTAGTGAAATCTGGCTTTCAAAAACCAAAAAGCTGCATTAGTTCCCACCAGCTTAGCGAGACTTTTGAAAATTCTTCATGCTTTTGAAAATATGGTCACTACCCACAAATCATTATACCTATGTTTAAGTCAGATAGGACCCTTATGGTTTAGTGAGACTACACTCTGAATACTATGTGAAGCCCTGTGTCAGGTCTAGAGACCATTTATTCATAAACTTCATCCATCCACATCAAACCCTGACATATGTGCCTTTTCATGCACACTTTCTGCTTTATTCAGATTACAGTGAAAGATCACTTTCTTACTAAACAGCTGCTTTGTGTCCTGTGATATGACAAACTAATTCAATGGGAGGGGGTAATATTAGTTTCATAGTCCTACATATTTTCCAGATTGGAAGTCTGTGGGCTTTGGCAGGAAGCTGGATGATTATTTGCTTCTTAGATTTTTTTTATTTCTTAATGTCTCTTCCTCTCTCACTCCTCTTTCCCACTGCATTTTTCCTCGTAGCTGACAGCTAAAAGGCAGTCTGAAATAAGTCAATGCTTAGCCTCTGCTTTCTTCTTTCTGGCTTGTTTTTGTCTTCCAAGATACACAGAAATATTTGTCAAGATTTCAGCTGTCTGTCAGAAATATATACAATCATGGTTACCTTTTAGCAAGCCATTCTCTCCTCTTATCAGAAAACATAAAGTGGTAGTTCAGTAAAAGAAAATCACCTTGTTATTATAGCCAACATGAAGAAATAGTTTAAATAAAGGTCTGCACCCTTTTTCAAAGAATGGGAGTTTCTGTCTTATAAAGAAAGGTCTCTCCTCCCCGGTGTAGAGTGCGAGGAAATGCAACAGAAGTAGTAGATGGAAATCAGCAATACAAATAAGCTTGCAGTTTTACTGTAGTTCAAAGGAAATGATCATTCATCAAAGATTTCAGCCACTTTGAAAGATCCATAAAAATATATAAGCAACGAGCCACCAGCAGAGCTGTAGTCAAATATCTTTGTTCTCCCATGGAGGTGGGGAAATGCTTCATTTGTTTCAACATATTTGCTTAGCATTTAACATGGGAAATCTGGCTGTACTCCACAGAGGCCAAAGTTTCAAAGGCTCAGGGGCTGACATTAGCAGTCTGGGTTGTGACATATCTTTTGCCTTTGGCTGCTGGGGTGGACAGGATTTTTGCCCTTTGTGCTGAGCACATTTTCAGTGTGGCATGTTAGTGGTAGAAACTCCCTTCCATCTCCTAGTAAGTCTCCGGGCTTTCTAGAGCCAAGAACCCCTTCCTACCTCTCTTCAGATCCTATGCAAGTGCAAGCAAGGGAGGAAGCATATTGTCTCATTTCAGCATTAAACCTCAGTGCATTGAAAAAGAGACTACACACTGTGAGGAAAACCTAGGCCTATATTTTACAGGTAGGATGGAAATGACTGCTGTTGCTTGACATATGAAGTAGTATCAGTAAACCTAATGCAGATGAATTAACAGGCAGAGTGAATGTGAAGTGAGAAAAGACACTTCCCACATACTACTTTATTATTGAATCTCCAATACTGAACTTTTTCTCTCGTCTTTTGTTTTAAACAATCCCTCTGAAGTCAGATAGGATGGATCATTAAAATTACAGTTTGGAAATTCTGGGAGCTAACCAAGAAAACTGGTGTTCATTTTAATTTCTCACATTTAACAGCAGTCATTTTTTATCTCACCTGGAGCATGTGTTAGCAAGCACATTTCGGCTTTGAATGCTGTTTTAGGCACTATTGACTATATATCAGATTATACGTGTTACTGGCTGCATATTTGGGGCATATTAGCTATGTGTTGTACACAAATGTTTAAAAATAAAGGAATCTGAACTGGCTAGAAAGGTCAATTATTTTTTTACAAAACATCTTTCCCATAATCTAGGTGGAACTTTCTTCGCTTTTCATCACTAGGAAATAAATACAAATTCATCTAGCCTCACACTGTTCAGTATCTAAATCATGGTTACAACATTCTGATGACTGAAATTATCAGAACTGCCAGTTTTTTACTAAATATCATTTCACAGCACCATTACAGTTTCCAACAAAAAAAAAAGAGCAAAGAAAAGCAATACAGGATATATTAATCTCTATTCATACAAGAAACAGAGCTGACTCTTCCGACCGCCATGAATGGAAAGATTTGCAAATGTCCAGTTTTCTTGTGTGAGTTCACCCTATCTGGTAACACCAGCTGTTTGTGTCACTGTTTACACATACAATACACAGTGAAGGGTCCCTCCAAAAAGAATCAATAACCGTTATCATTGTTATTTACCATCATCATAATCCATCATCTGCTGTTGTTTCACACCACATTTTCCATGCCAATTGTGGGTGTGCATTACTGTGGTCATGAATAGCTGAAAATTGCCTTGACGGGATTGCTGAGTTTCTGCTGGCTGGAACAGTAAAAACTGAATGATTCTTTATAGTGAGACACATTAATATGTGCTGCAAAGCTCATCTCTCAGTTGAGAGTTTCCTGATTTTGACACATTCTTGTTGTAAAATTCCAGTATATTTACCCTCTAGATACAGTAAAAGAAAAGATTATGCTATAAATAATATTTTGGAATAGGACAGTAGAATCTTTCTGTGAGAAGCATGAACATATCTTTACACTTTAATTTGTTGGTTATGATAGAACACCGTAAGGCAGAAAGAATAATGTTCAAGAAGGAACCTATTGGCTAGCTAAGGTAGAAAACACCAAATTCAGGGCGCTCCTTACCCTTCTCTTAACCCTTCGGTTGCTTGTTAGCTGTAAATGCTGTGAAATGACTTTACCGGCTCTTATTTGTAACCAGTGTATTGGCCTACTCCTTGTCAACCTCTTCTTCTCTATGGAGAATCTTTCAGAGGCTTCAGAGAGTTTGCTGTCTCCACAGCTGAATTGGCTAGATGTATGTCTGAAGAGACACCTCAAAAAAAATCAGCCATATAATTGGTTTTTTTACTTAGTTATCTGTTTTTATTTGATAAAATATTAAAGCTGATTTTAAGCATGTGTGCTCAAAAGAAGTATCTAAAAAATCTTCAGGAAGACCTGCATCCCCACAGTTGGCCAGGCTACCCTGAAAATGCTTGCTCATTGAAAATTAAGCATTAATTAAGCTCCTTAAGCATTAATAGTTTGGCCTCTTGGCATCCTACTTTTTCCCTGGCATCAACAATTAAACTTCTATTCTTGCCTGAGCTTGCTAATGAGAAAACTAGGTACTTGCACACAACTGATTTGTCTAGTGCACAAATGTGGACAAGTGTGAAAATTATAAACCAAGAAGCCAATCTAATTTGAACACACTTCTTGTGGAGGAGAAAGTTGATTTTTAAAGAAAATATGGCTTGGAACAATAGGGCTGTGTGTTCCGGAAATGTTGTAGCTAAGTGGTAGGACAGTATATCTCAAAAAAGGAGAGGCTGTTACACTTTCTCCTCATCTTAAGAAGTTTCACCCTCAGCATCCTGCACTAGCGATCTGGATGCGACCTGAGCTGCACCCTGAACCTGGGCCCTGGGCATGAGGTAGTTACAAAGTCCTTGTCTGCTGGGTGGAGGAACTGCAGGATAGCAGCATGCTGGGCAGGAAATCTTCTAGGAACAGTAAGTACTGGATTGCATCTCCTCCATTTTCTATTGCTGACTTGTCCCTGTGCTGTTTCCATGCTTGCTGTGTACAGGTATTCCCAGGTATCTCTGAAGCTCCTAACTTTTCCCACACGTTATTTAGGGCCTTGTCACATAACACAGAGGTTTAGAGACAAATCTGAGGAACACAACATTTATGATGTGGGTGGCACTCCATCAGTCAGGAAGAAAAGAGTTGGATCCCAATTTGTGTGAGTGCAGAATCTGGCAAAGGAAGACATGCCTTAAAGCATACGAACAAGCTCATTTTAAGTGAATGTGAACTGGAAAACAATAGCTTAGTGTGTTGCATGCATGTGCTTGAAGGTGCACACGGTCTTAAATGCTTTCCTGATAAGGGGTGTAAATCACAGCCTGGGTCATAAATGAAATAATGCAGTGAGATTCCTGCGTCACCTAAACCAAAAAGAAACAAACTAAAATTTCCAAGAAATATATTATAGCCGAAAAATTTATATTGTATATAACTTGCTGTAGTTTATTATTAATCAGGACACAAAATGCTTTTAAGAGAATGTTAAGAAAAAAAATTACATATGGAGTAAAACTGTAAAGACAATGGTAGCAATGTTCTTGTCTTAATATGCTCATATATCAGTAAATATAACATTTCTGTAACACATAGAGCGGGCCACATTCAGGAGTTCAAGACTGCTTTCTGGGAAACACCAACTTTTTCCAAAATATTTTGCCTGTGACTGTATGTGGACAGAATGGCTTGAGTCCGTAATATACATTTGAACCAAGAATTCTGGAAATTTAGAGTTGATCATAATTATTCCCATTATAAATGGAGTAAGTAGTGACTAGCAGAGTAACTATAAATATAAATAACAAAATACAGTTCAATATCTAAGTTAATCTAAGCTATGGCAGTCAGCTGTTCATAGCAGAGCAGGTACAGTGCAGCCCAAATAAATATTTTTAATCCCTTTTGAATGAAGATCTGAAATTTTTCTGCTAACTAACACACACTCTTCAGATAAACTATACTAATATGTTGAGATAAGAACATTACTTTTCATTTGCTATTTTTAGGTACTGGACGCAATTGTGTTGAAAAAGAAAATCGTAACACATGACACTGGTAGCCCTATGCACCCTGGCTCTCATCTTCATCAAGATTTCCAAATATGAAATTATAATGAATTTTCAGTTAGTGGGTATATGAGTTGGGAATAATAATTAGGATAATTAATTGAACCATAACCGTCAGTATAAAACGAGCATATTCAGACCAGATCTGAACTTAGATATGTGGCATATTCTACCATTCATTTCCACCAAGGTCTTAAGCCTCCCACTTAGACTCAGGTTCTCTTCCTCAGACAAGAGTGACTACATGCAGTCCCTGCATGTCCAGATTTCTTTGAAAAAGAACCCAAGCTGAGACAAAGAAAAGGATAAGAGGTCCCAGAGACTTTGTCTAGCATGTAGCTGAGGAATGGTAGAGCCTGTACCAGTTGGGGCACCCTGTGGGTGCTCTGTCATGCGGACACTTACTTGCTGGAGAGCAAGGAGGCTGAGCAGCTCGGCTCGGTGGGTAGCCTATGGGAGATGATGCTTACCCTCCTTGTTTCACCTCTGTCCCAGCTTTCCCCATGCACCTCTCAGTTTTCCTCCAGGAAAATCTGATCTATTCTTAGAGCCTGTTTGACTTGAACAGAAACACAGAGGAGAGTAAACAGTACCATCAGCATTGCTCTCGGAGGGAAGAGGACAGCTAATTGCAGCCTGCTACCATCTCTACTCTGCTTCTCATGGCTTTTCTCTGGTAAGGGAGGAAACGGACCTTTAGTGTGATTATCCCACTCTACACTACACAGTGCTGGTGCGGCCCCACCTCAAGTTCTGTGTGCAGATTTGGGTACCTCAGTGTAAGAAGGACATCAAGCTTCTAGAATGTGTCCAGAGGAGGACAAGAAAGATGGTTAAAGGTCTCAAGGGCAAAACTTGCAAGGAGCAGCTGAGGTCACTTGGCTTGTTCAACTGGGAGAAGAGAAGGCTGAGGGGTGCCCTCCTCACGGTCTAAAAGTTTTCTCAAGAGGGGCAGTGGAAGATGAGGGGCTGATCTCCTCTCTCTGGTGACCAGCAACAGTACACGAGGAAATGCCATTAAGCTGCATCATGGGAAGTTCAGTCTGAACATTAGGAAAAAATTCTTCACTGAGAGTGTGGTCAGTCACTGGAACAGCGTCCCCAGGGAAGTGGTCATGAAACCAAGCCTGTGTGAGTTCAAAGAGCATCTGGACAACGAACTTAGTCATGTGGTTCTAGGTAGTCCTATGAGGAGCAGGGAGTTGGACTCTGTGATCCTTATGGGCCCCTTCCAACTTGAGATATTCTGTGATTCTATTGACACTAGTCTTGTCTGAAGAGGCATCTACCAGTTGAAGTGTGCATGCCCTTGTGTTGTAATATGAATCACACACATGCTGCAAACATGGACTGGCTTCAGAAGAAAGTATCTAACAAGCAAAAAGACTGCCATTTATAGTCTTACAGAAAAACAAAGAAACATCTACCACATAGTGATGTCCTACAAACCTGTGGTAATACAAACTCTGAAGACAAAAATGCATGTTGAATATACACAAAGTATTATTCTGTACCTTAATTGCTCTCAAATTTGGTTTATAAACCATTATTGTTCATGCTTGGCCATGTAGCTCTTTGGACACGGGAAAACATTGAAGGGTCTGCTATGTCTCAGACTGAAGCTAATTGGAAGGCTATACGTGAAAAGGTTAAACAATTTTTATTGTCAAAACTGACTGTTAGCTTAATATAATGAACTATCTCCTTAATGGCTGTAAATCCATCAACCTCACTGGGGCTACCATGTTTATTTTATCTGAAGGGCTGACTTTAATGCAGTCATAGAAGAAGAAAGTGCCATGTCTGGTAAGATGTTTACTACTTTTGTTCTCAGGTCAGAAAATCAAATTCAGAACATTTATTTTACAGCATGCTTAATTGATTCTTTTGCAGGTTACTCTGAGCATTCAGTTTACTTATCTACATTTTCAAACAAAGATTGTAAAATGAATGGGAAAGGGAACAAAGGGCCATTCTGAAAGGAAAACTGCAGTGGTTCAGTATTCACACATGCATGTTTGGATGCACTTCTTGAACGTATAAGCATTCATTCTTTTTTCAGCTGAACAGATCATTTTTTATGGAAGGACAGAGAAAGGAAATTAGAAGTGGCTGGCAATTTAAGAAATGGAGGTAAAGATCATTTCCCTTGGAAGGGGCATCATGGAAATTTTGCAATTACCAACAATTGAAATAATTGAACTTCCCCGGAATGTTTTCTTTCATTCTTTCTGCTGAACCCATTTGAAATCAATATTATTTTCCCTTTAGTCACACTGAAATTATTTAGCTCCAGTAGCATTCTGCTATGTTTTCTGAAGCTGCCTGTACATTTTACTACTAACTTGCATACCAAGGTTATTGAATAGGACCTGCCATCTTCATCACTTATATTCTGCTATTTTTACAAAATGGGTGGGTTTTTACTGCTTAATTGCTCATTAAAGTGAACATAAGTTTAGGATTCTCGGTGGCTGGTGAACAAGTTGCCCGTTTCAGAGAAAATGGAGGTTGCAAAAAATAATTTATCTGTAAAAACAAAAACTAAAGAGGGAAAAGATCAAAACAAGTAAATGACAGTCCAGGGACTGATGCATTCACAAGAAAGATAGAAAATACAGCTTCAGTAATTCACTTTCCTGTTAGAAGAAGGTAAGCGAAATGAAGCCTCCACTAATACTTTACTCTCCATGTCAGACCTGATGAACATTGCTTGTTTATTTTTACATAGAACTACACCAGTTAAGAAGACTGAGCTGATATATGTCCTCCTGCAATATTTATAGTCTGAGTTTCTGTGAAGCCAGAACAGGAACTTCTTATACATGAAGTGATGAATTAGACCCTTAGTTTACTACTTAGTTACAAATTTTTACTGGAAATATATTTATTATTGAAGGAGAAATCCTACACAGAACTTTTTCTTAACAAATGTTGATATTTCTGACATTAAACAACAGCAATCAAACTCAGTTATTTTATAAAACATTATCCCATCTAGCTTGAATTAAAATATACTGTACGGTAAGGTTTTATCATAGAAAAGATTAATGGAATTGATGTAGACTCTATACATTCTAATAGATAAGCATTACATGTGTACAATATTTGCACAGAAATAACATCTGCTCAAAGTTTTTGAGTGATACTGGGAAGAATGAAAGATATCTCCATTTTTTGAGAATCTGAATTTGTTCAATACGAGAATCAATTCAGAAATTTTGTCCTTCGTAGATAACACACAGTGAAAAGCTTGTACCATGAGAAAAGCTAGCAAGTGCTAGTGAGAGCTGTTGGAACACAGTCCACACACTGAGAGTCATGATAATTTTGTTATCTGATTTTTATCTATCTTATGCAAACAGAGCTGAAGATCAGCTCTCTTACAATCAAATGCAAAGTCTTCTTTCATTCATTTTTGTAATAAGTACAATAAATGAAAGGAGAGAAAGAAAACATATAAAGTGAGAATAACACGCATTATTTGACTATATGATAGTTCTACAGTAAAAACTTGCTGATCACAGCAAATTGTGCAAATGCATGAAGGGTAATACAAGAATCTCTACATGTGTACTTTGTCTGTGTATGTATGTAAATCATGTTCCTTGCTGATCTCACCCACGGTTTTGTGAATTTCAAGATTGTTTTCCTCGGTGTCAGCTTTTGGGCCCCTCTGACTTTAATGTCCTTCTATTTTTACAAAGGCAAAGTATTCTAGTAGTAACAGAGCTTCAGAAAAGCAGAGGGAAAGACTAGATAGAGTGAGAGACTGAGTAAAGGGGCTTACAATTTTATTTATTTTTTTCCTCTGGAAGCAATACAATTCTGTCTATCAGCCCGACAGCTTGGCCCTGCTTAGGGCACAATCTCTGTGAGAAAGCTCTGAGGTTTTAAACATTCAGTTGCAGCTGTCACAAGCTGATGTACAAAAAAAGTGATTATTAGTGCCTGGCACTGAAAGTCACTGCATCTAACTAACCTAGTGGGCCATTCTTTCTATGAACTCTGTCATTTAATTTCAATAGACATCTTCTTCCGTGCGAGCAGTAACATCTCATACATTACATAAGTGGACAAACAGGATGGTTGGTACGTGCATCTTTAAAAGAAACTGTAGTACGGTTTAGTCTGCTGTGAAAAGATCTGAATCACTTGAGTATCCAACCTGGAAATGGAAATGACATGTCAATCAATCAGGCTGTGGCAGATGATGGGTCTGATGAGGGGGATTCTTAACCGATAACACAAGCTAAATGCAAGAGCTCTAGTCTATTGACCCAGAAATAAAAATAAAAGTTCTTTCTCAAAATGCCTACAATTCCCAGTCCAATCTGAAGCTGTGTTGGGAGGACGCAAAAGGTGCCAGTTTGCTTCACTATGAGAATAAAATGAGAAGAGAGCATGTAGAAGAGAAAAATGCACCGAAGGGAGCAAAGCACCTATTAAGTCACTTTGTTTAGGAACAAAGAGAACATTGTGCTTTCATGTCTTTACCTAGAAGGTCTCAAATTATTTTTTATAGAACATAATTCTTGAAAACCATCACTTTGCTGAAGCAGGAAAACATCACTTATTTTGTGGATGGAGACCTGAGAAACAGAACTTGGAAGGGAGATGTGCAATGGAGTCATCAGGAGGGCCAAATTGATTCAATTCTGTCTTTAACACATTACTTAATCAATGTTAATCTGAAATTTAACTACAAAGTACAAAATTAAAACATTCTTTCAGGAATAAGACAGTCAACACAAAGGAACTTTTTTCCATGTGGAAGTCAGGAAGCTATCCTAGGAGCTTTTTCGTTGATCTAGGCAAGTATAGGAAGCTGGAAATACCAGTGCTATTTCCATCCAGAAATTCTGTGGCAGGTCTAGTGAACCAGCGTATCATGCATTTCAATGTGCCCTAGCATAATACCATTTTGTCATTGTTGCTGTTGTAATGCACGTAGAAGTACAACATCTTCCACAATTTCTATTTTTTTGTGGTTGCTTCCAGCCTTTCTGGAGCTCAGATTGTTCATCGTTCTTCATGCTCCAATTTTACACTCAGATCTCCAGACTGTTTCTTTCTTCTTATGTTATTTAGCCAGTCTACTTGAATTTTGTGAACTGAAGACACCTTTGTTAGGGAAAGCTTTTTGTGCATGCACTGAATGACAAACAGTAAAGTAGTTTTGACAGACACAGTAAAACATAGATTCTGATTCTGAAACACCCAGATTAAAGTGAAAGGGCTTGCTAAGATTGCATAAAGCCAAAAAGGAAAGAAATATGTAGCTGAATATGAAAAGGGAGCAGGGCTGGGGACTTCTCAGTTTGAGCAAGTGTGGTGTTAATGGAAGAAATAAAGTATTTCTCTCAACTGATTCAATTTTAAATCATCTTAAGGTCACTGGAGATAAATACTGAATTTGGCACAATTTATCTTTCATTTCACTGGTCTCAATCAGGCATAGCTATATGCCTTTGTAGGATGAAGTGTGTGCTCTAAGAGATAAAAAATTTAAAAATGAAGGAATAAAATGTTTTTGGTTACTGTTCAACTTATTAATGCTTAAGATTAAAATAAACCCTTTTATTGAGAAAGGAGCTTAATCAACATTATCGGAATAAATGTTTGTCTTGTTTAGTGGTATGTGGGTCTTTTTTGTTGTTTTTCTTTAAAAATATGTAGTCACATCTGGTCTTAGCTCAGTATAAAAACCTAGGAACATGAAAATAACATAAATTATGATGAAGAGATAAATGCTATGCAATGACAGTACTGCTAATTTACTGCACTTTTCTATCATAAGCCACTGCAGGATCAGATCTACATAATTTTTTTCTTCAGCTCAAATTTCCTGGGCTGTTGTTGGTCTTTAATATCAGTCTAATCTTTCACTATAGGAAGCAGCTTGACATCATATATACAGTCAAGAATATATTAGAGAAAGAAAGTAAAAAGCTGAGATTTGGATTCTTACCAAGGTGAGACTATCCGTACTGTTCAAGTGGAGATTTTTCAGAAAAGTAAGATTTTGTTCTTTACATTTATAAGAATGAAAATTTTCTTTCCAGTTCTTCCACTGTTTTTGACTCCCAATGACTGAAATTCCATCAGTTCTGTCCCCAGAAGATTAGAAAACTGGGCTTGAAAGTTTGGTGAAATTTGAGTTTGAAGTGTTAGTTTTGTATGCACTGTTTTTGTGAACAAAAATAAGACTGTGGAGAGATGTAATGTGGCAATGGAATGAGTAAAGAGTATGCACTTAGTACCTTCCTTCAGAGAGAAGGGAACATTGTGTTAATATGGTCTTGCAAAGTACAAACTTAAAAAGATGGTTCAATGCACAAGAAAGAGCTTCACATTAAAATGTTGAAAATGAAATCCAATGGAATCTGCAATGAGTGTTTTCTAACAATGTTCTCCTCAGACATCAAGCCTTGAGCCTTGTTATTAATTTAATTTTACAAGACAGAATTGATGCACTCTCCTGTCTCTGAGCACACTTTTGCTTCTGAGTTTGAAGCTGAAATCCACAATACAGTATTACTGCTATGGGCTTGACGGGCTGGAAAGCGGTACTACAGAGAAGGACCTGGAGTCCCAGTGGACAAAAAGCTGTCCAGGATGCAGCAATGCTCCCTCCCCAAGAGGAAGACCAACAGCCTCTTGGGCTGCTTTAGGCAGAGCGTTGCCAGCAGATCTAGGGAGGTGATTTATCTTCGTTACCCTGCATCTGAAGTGCTGGGTCCATTTCTGGGGTCTCCAGTACAAGGAAGACATGAACTTCTTGGAGCAAGCCCTGCACAGGGCCACAAAGATGATTAAGGGTCTGGAGCATCTTTCCATTCCGAAGTGGCAAAGAGAGCTGGGACTCTTCATCCTGGAGAAGAAAAGGCTCAGGAGGATCTTATTCATGTCCATAAAAGCCTCTTGGGAGGGAACAGAGAAGCGGGAACTATCCTCTTCTCAGCGTTGCCCACTGACAAGGCACAGTTAAAACACATGAAAAGCCATCTGAGCACAAGAAAACTTTATTTATTTATTTATTTATTTACTGGTGGTTGGTGAAACACTGGCACAGACTTGCCAGAGAGGTTGTGCAGTCTTGGAGATACTCAAAACCCGGCTGGACCCAGTACTGAGCAATATGCTCTACTGTTTGAGCAGGTGATGGCTGGACTAGAAGATCTCAAGAGGTCTCTTCTAACCTCAATGATTCTGTGATTTTGTATTGGCAGAGCAAGTTATTCTTAAGGAGTTTAAAGTGACATACGAGCGATGCTAGAAGCACTTGAGAGGAAATTTATTGGCAGTCTTACATGATCATTGTAATATATCAGCAAAATATTTCAACTACATTTTCTTTACTAATACCCACCTTTTGATCCTTATTTTCATCTCCTTATTTTGCTCTAAAAATGTGTCATCTTTTTTCCCATAGAATGAAGTGGAACCAAGACATAACAACATATTTTTAAAACCAAAGTGTGCAAAAACTACTTACTCTATTTGTCTTCCTTTGTTGACTTCTTTTCTTGGTCAATTTTTCCTCTCATGATGACTAAATGTCAGATGGCTGTAGAAGATTAAACTTTTTTTCCTGGACTTCAAATAATATGTGCTTTTTCTTACATTGTCTTTTTCACATTTTTATCTGACCTGAAAGCAGAATCAGGTTAAGCAGTTTGTTGTTTCTTTCCTTTGTTAGCAAAGTCATCTACCATTCCCTCCCAAACCTCGAAACTCTCCCATATATTTCTATTTTAGTAAATTCAGCCAAAGCAAAGTTTCCTCTCTCCCTTCTCCCCTGTCCCTCCAAGATCAAATAGCAGAAGAGATCTTCCACCCAACAGTTCAAAATTATGTAACTTCATTCACTTAATTCAGCTTTGTGGAGTCAATATATACAACTGACTGGCACAGATGCGGTCATGCCTATATTTACATTACATAGCTAAGGTTGACACAAGAAAAATAAATGACTTAGAGCAGCCTAATTTAGTTTTAAATTAGTTACTCTGTAACTGAAACTGCTGAAAAGACTTAGAACTTCCTATATATCCAACATGTCCATGTACACCCGTTCAAATGATTGAGACTCGTGTCAAGATATAGTTTTGATTTCTTACATGTTAACTTACAGTGCTTCAGTGTGTTTTTGTCCTCACTAAGCAGCTCTAGATCTCATTTTATGGTGTGTTTTCTTGTCTGCTTCTGAGTAAGAACAGTTATGATGAGATATACCTTTTTTCCTTTTTTTCCCTTTTTCCCTGGCAGTAAGATGTTTCTGAAGCTAGTACCTGCTAGCACGATCCTGCCCTTGAGTTCTGGCTCTTCTACACTTCCTGCCTGCTCATAATAGAAATACCTCCCCTTCACGTGACTTGCTCTTCCAGGAAGGCTGATAGAAAGGGTAAGAATATTTGCCAGCTGCTTCATAAACACTGAACCAAAGAATATAAGGTTAAGCTAATTTGAAAGCCAGCTACAGCCAGAAGGAACAAATCTGAATGGGGTGGCTTTGAGTTTTGCTCACATTCTAAAGAGAACAGAAAAAGCAGTAAAACTGAGGAAAACTAACCACTTTACCCTCTCTTCCTCTGTTTCTTATAACTGATCATTTCCATAGGAAAACAATTTAATGAACTATTTATTACTCATAACAGAAATTCAGCTTCACATTGGAGACAGTGACTTGGATTCATTTTAAGTTTGAGAGAAGATGGACATAAAAATTCTTTCAATATTTTCTTCAGCTTAAGCCAATAAATATTCATTCCCTTTGCTCCAGTATAGCTGCCATCTTAGTATCTGCAAAGCTTGTTGGCATTGTCACACACATAAAAAAAAAATACTTCACTTTCTACTAAAATATGCAGAATTTAGCAAGGTAAAATAATGCCATATTTGCTTTCATTGTAATAATTTGAGTGCTGGTCGCTGTTTAAACATCACTTCCTCCACGCTCAGGAGCGGTGCATCCCCCTGAGAAAAAAATCTAGAAAAGGAGGCAGGAGACCTGCGTGGTTGAACAAGGAGCTTCTAGAGGAGATCAGGTGGAAGAGAAAGGTCCATGGAATGTGGAAAGAAGGACAGGCCACTTGGGAAGAATACAGGAATGTGGTCAGAGCGTGCAGGGATGGAACGAGGAAGGCCAAAACCCACCTGGAATTGAAGCTGGCAAGGAATGTCAGAAACAACAAGAAGGGCTTCTTCAACTACATCAGTAGTAAAAGGAAGTCTAGGGACAATGTGGGGCCGCTGCTGAATGAAGCCCGTGTCCTGGTGATGGAGGATGCAGAGAAGGCAGAGCTACCGCATGCCTTCTTTGCTTCAGTCTTCAGTGCCAAGGCAGGCTCTCAGGAATCCCAGCCCACTGAGGCAAGAGAAGAAGTCCACAGAGAGGATGACTTTCCCTTGGTCACGGAGGACTGCTTGAGGGATCGCTTAAGAAATCTGAACTCCGACAAATCCATGGGCCCTGAGGGAATGCACCCACGAGTGCTGAGGGAGCTGGTGGATGTCATTGCTGAGCCACTCTCCATCATCTTTCAGAGGTCCTGGAGGACAGGAGGGGTGTCCGAGGACTGGAGAAAGGCCAATGTCACTCCAGGCTGCAAAAAGGCCAAGAAGGAGGACCCAGGGAAGTACAGGCTGGTCAGCCTCAACTCCATCCTGGGAAAGGTGATGGAGCAGCTCATGCTGGAGGTCATCATGAAGCAAGTGGAGGAAAAGAAGGTTATCAGGAGTAGTCAGGATGGATTCACCAAGGGGAAATCATGCCTGACCAATCTGATAGCTTTCTACAGTGGCATGACTGGCTGGGTAGATGAAGGGAGAGTTGTAGATATTGTCTGCCTTGACTTCAGCAAGGCTTTCAACACTGTCTCGATAACTTCCTCCTAGGGAAGCTCAGGAAGTGTGGGCTGGGTGAGTGGTCAGTGAGGTGGATTGAGAACTGGCTGAATGGCAGAATTCAGAGGGTTGTCATCAGCAGTGCTGAGTCTAGTTGGAGGCCGGTAACTAGTGATGTCCCTCAGGGGTCAGTACTGGGCCTAATCTTGTTTAACTTCTTCATCAACGACCTGGATGAAGAGTTAGAGGGTACCCTCAGCAAGTTTGCTGATGACACAGAACTGGGAGGAGTGGTGGATACACCAGAAGGCTGTGCTGTCATTCAGCATGACCTGGACAGGCTGGAGAGTTGGGCAGAGAGGAACCTGATGAAATTCAACAAAGGCAAGTGCAGGGTCCTGCACCCGGGGAGGAACAACCCATGCACCAATACAGGTTTGGGGTGGACCTGCTGGAGAGCAGCTCTGTGGAGAGGGACCTGATTGTCCTGGTGGATGACAGGTTAACCATGAGCCAGCAGTGTGCCCTGGTTGCCAAGAAAGCTAATGGGATCCTGGGGTGCATTAGGAGGAGTGTGGCCAAAAGGTCGAGGAAGGTTCTCCTCCACCTCCCCCTCTACTTTGCCCTAGTGAGGCCCCATCTGGAGTATTGCTTCCAGTTCTTGGCTCCCCACTTCAAGAAGGATATAGAACTACAGGACAGAGTCCAGCGGAGGGCTACGAGGATGATGAGGGGACTGGAGCATCTCTCCTACGAGGAAAGGCTGAGGGAGCTGGGCTTGTTTAGCCTGAAGAAGAGAAGGCTGAGAGGGGAACCTTATAAATGTCTATAAATATCTGAAGGGTGGGTGTCAAGAGGATGGGGCCAGAGTCTTTTCAGTGGTGCCCAGTGACAGGACAGGAGGCAATGGGCACAAACTGAAGCATAGGAAGTTCCATATGAACATGAGGAAGAACTTCTTCCCTCTGAGGGTGACGGAGTACTGGAACAGGCTCCCCAGGGAGGTTGTGGAGTCTCCTTCTCTGGAGATATTCAAGACCCACACTGTCCTCTGCATCCTGCTGTAGGTGACCCTTCTTCGGCAGGGGGGTTGGACTAGATGACCCACAGAGGTCCCTTCCAATCCCTACTATTCTGTGATTCTCTGATTCTGTGAAATTCCTACTTAAGGGTGTTAAATCCATAGTGTCCTGCCTGAACTGCCCAAGCCGTGTCTGGAAACATACTTTTCATTTTCTGTTTCTCTCTCTACTGCTTCCAACTGGTCACCACCATGGCAGAAGAAATAAGAAAATTTTTCTTCTGGTCTCCCTCTTTTGCAGCCATAGGTGGAATTTGAGCAGCTCATACTTCTTACAACTTCAGCAATCAAATGGTGAAATAAGACCAAGTGAAAATTTGCTGGATTACTGTTTATTATTTAACGAGGTTTACAAGATCTTAGCAACAGCCTACAGTGCACCTACACTTAGACCTCTTTTTACAGGTTTTAAATATTTTATTTTGTAGTTAAGGGGAAGACCCGACATCCTGTGCTTCTTTCCTGTCATGCAGCCCTAATCTGGAGCTTGCTGACGTCACTGGAGAGAGTTACAGAGGCTTTAGCAGACCTGAATCCCAGCTCACATGCCACAGAGCTTGCTTGATTTTGCCACACAGCAAACGGACAGGGTTTCATATGCAAATATTATTGTATAGCCAAAGCTGTAAACATCACATTGCTTCTGTTTTCAATGTATGGAACACAAAAATCCCCAAAAAGAAAAGAACTTTTCATCCTTCCTATTTCTTCTTTTACTCAAAAGGAATTCCAGAAAAAGGAGGATATCATTTTACCTGCCTCAGGTCATCATTTTAATACTCCATCAAGACAAAGAATCACTCTTGTTGAACACCACCCTTTCTTTTATCAGTTCAAATGATAGTGTAAAACGTAAAGAGAACATTACTTATTACTTGCCAACAAATCTAAATATTATATCTTTCCATCATTGACATTACGCTTAAAGAGTTTCTTCTACATTAGCAACCGAGATTCATTTGATTTTATTTTAGTTAATAAAAAGCTGATCTGTGCTTTTACCTTTTGTTCTAGATGCGAAAAATGTAAAGAGGCAGATGAGTTTTCATGAAGTAGTTGCAATCTTCTTACTTTTGCAGCTCAAAAGGATAAGAATAACCCACTCACCTAGCAATAGTTTACTTACTCTTTCTTGGTATATTCATCAAGGAGGTGGAAGGAAAAAACCTCTGTTAGTGATGAGCTGAACAGTCTCATGGTAAAAATGCTTCCCAGAGTTACCAAATAATCCACATTTTCTGAAAACACAAAATAATCTTCTAAGCAGCTTTTTGATGGTCTTTGAATACTTTCCTGGATTATGAAAAGGACATGAAAAATAGCTTGCAGACAACCTCTTGTTTTTGAAACACAGCCAGCACAGTCATTATCTTTACATTTTCTTACCCTACTGAATCTGTCTTTAGTCTATCAAAAAAAAGCTGTAAGTGTGCTAGCACACTTATGTATAAAATCTGTTACCCATTTCTTCATTTTCCTCCTAATTTGATGAGTTTGACCATGGAAATACACAGAACACTTTCTTTGGCTTAAGAAGGACTACTGGAAATGTGTTTTCCTTTGAAAGAACCCAACACTCCAGAGAAGCAGACAGCTGGTGGGAGATGTGCACTTGAGAAGGCAGTAAGTATATCACTGGGAATTAGAAGAATCTTGCTTCAGTGTCGGTTTTCTCCACAACATAACATTCTAGCTATGTGCATTTAGAAAAATTAAATTCTGTCCATCTTTTGCTCATCTTTTCCTCTTTTCCCCACATATTACTTTCATTTTCATTTCCAGAAGTACTTCAGATGTTTTATTTTTGTTGTTAATTTTGCTAGCTGGCTCAAGCTGGTAAATGTCATTAATAAATGAAGCAGATTGTGAGGCTAGGAAGGATGGAATTGGACTTTGGAAAATTCTTTCAGTGTAGGTATCTAGTTATGTGCTTTGCTTCCTTCCTTTCACACATCTTCAAGTTCTGTTCATATTTGATCTTACTGTAAATGGTGGTGATCTCCCCCAATCAATACGCCCAAATTACTTTCTGTTCTTCAGCTGAAAAGTTCAATGTCTGCAACTCACTGCAAGAAAAAAACCTGCAACAGACCAGTGTAATAGTCACAAAATACAAGTAATGGTTTAATATCTCACAGAATCACAGAATGGTAGGAGTTGCAAGGGACCTCTGGTGATCATGTAATCCAACCCCACTGCCAAAGAAGGGTCACCTACAGCAGGATGCACATGCCCTCTTCTAGGCAGGTTTTGAATATCTCCAGAGAAGGAGACTCCACAACCTCCCTGGGCAGTCTGCTCCAGTGCTCCATCACCCTCAAAGTAAGGAAGTTCTTCCTCATGTTCAGATGGAACTTTCTATGCTTCAGTTTGTACCCACTGGCCCTTGTCCTGTTGCTGGACACCATTGAAAAGAGTCTGGCCCCATCCTCTTGACACCCACCCTTCAGATATTTATAGACATTTATAAGGTTCCCCTCTCAGCCTTCTCTTCTTCAGGCTGAACAAGCCCAGCTCCCTCAGCCTTTCCTCATAGGAGAGATGCTCCAGTCCCCTCATCATCTTCGTAGCCCTCCGCTGGAGTCTCTCCAGTAGTTCCTCATCTTTCTTGAAGTGGGGAGCCCAGAACTGGACGCAATACTCCAGATGGGGTCTCGCTAGGGCAAAGTAGAGGGGGAGGTGGAGGAGAACCTTCCTCGACCTGCTAACCACACTCTTCTTAATGCAGTCCAGAATACCACTGGCCTTCTTGGCAGCAAGGGCACACTGCTGGCTCATAGTTAACTTGTCGTCCACCAGCAGTCCCAGGTCCCTCTCCGCAGAGCTGTCTGTCCAAAACAAGACTAGATTAAAGGTTTAAGACAAGACAGCTTTCCTTCTCAGGGTCTTTGTTCACCCCAGATCCAAAAAAATTAGCATCCCTTTTCTCATGGTGAATTTGGTGATATTAAAGTATGTGTGTCTATGCTATTGATAGCACTGAAACAGTTTAGTCTCTGTGTGTGGCAAATGACTCGCTATTTCAGTTTTGTATTTTTTTGTAAGAAACATATCTGTCAAAAGTAAAAGAAATAAAATCAGGAGCGTATTCTTGATTTTTCACATATTTGAGAAATTTTGACTTTGATGCCCCAGAATTGTATGACTGGAGCCACAGAAAAGAATGGAGATGAAACCAGAGCTCCATCTGGACACATAAGGTGGGAGTCATAAACTTGCTCTGAAGTTGAGGGAAAAAAATCCACACAATATTGATGGCAAATATTTGAAACATTCCATTCTTCTTAAAAATTTCAAACTAAATATTTTGGAGTTATTCAGCTGATGCAAAAGTTATGTGTTCACTTGTCACAGTTTCTTAGTACTCTCGAACAGTGTTCTCAGAAATGTCACAGAATATTTACAAAAAGAACAATAACTACTTACTCTTAAATAAATCATAACTTCTGAAAACAGATAACTCTGTCCGTCTTAGATTTAACGACAATTAAGTCTAGTACTCAAGCAAATCCATTTGAAGTTAGAGCCCTGTCGTTATGGTTTTATGATCCTTTCTTTTTATGTACTTTCAGGTAACGCAACTGTGGAAAGTCTGTTGCTCACAAGATACCAGTTTTTGATTACACAGAAAGTATAGGCAGTTCACATGGTATGGAGGAAACCATAACACTATTCCTGCTGAAAAACATGGACTTTCAGGGTAGTAAAAATGCTGAAATGTTCTAGGACATGTTTTTAAAAACTCCATTTATGTCTCTGTCTGGGTTGTAACATTAAGTTTACAAGATCGGTAACATGCCACCTGAATTAATAGTAGCAGAGTGAAGAGGGTTATAAATTTTTTTTCTAGTTCTAGAGGTTTTTTCCTCCTTTCTAAATAGATGTCTGTTGATGGCAACATATTGATTATTTTCAAGCTTGTATATGCTTTAAAAATCAAACGCCAAATTTGTATGCAATTCAGGTTAAGAATCTTGTAAGTTAGAAACCTGTAATTTTTTCCCAACTGCAGAGTAATGCTTCTTCCTTAACTCATCACCCTTAACAAGAGCAGCTACATTTCTACTTAAAGCCAGATGGTCCTTCATGTAACACTCAGCCTTTCTGCCATGCATGGGCCTTCAGCTGGCACTGAATATGTTAATATCATGTGAGATGGAAAAGAACTGTTCAATCTAATCTTGCATTCTAGTTTGAACAACCCCCCCTTTTAAGGCTACTAACTGGAAGGAGTCTACTTAACATTGCTCCTTATTATCTTACAAAATCTGTGATATTTCCAAGCCTGTGAGATGTTTGATCAGATCACACATGTAACGCAACAGCACACTAAACTAAGTGAGATTGCGGTCGTCCCAGGAGGGGCTGATTTACCCTGCCAACACAATGATTTACCATTGTTTTGAAGCAGTTTGATATAGGTCCATGAAAATGCTAATTTCTGTTAGTATCGTCTGGCAAAAAATAAAAAGAAAGCCTTACTTGTCCTTTCCTGCCCTAAATGCACTTGGCTGTACTGAAAAAGAGTAGAAGTGGCACACCCACTGCCTCAATGACCAAAAGTGTTAGAAACTTAATAATATATGCAGCTACTGCAGCTATTATAGTATTTGCAAACACTAGCAGAACTCTGACTCTTCTACATTCAGCGTTATGTCTGGAGAATAAAGAAACAGTATATGAACACATACTCATGGATAAGGCGCTTGCATGTTCCTTCTGTTATTCCAATGCTAACCTGTCTATAGCTGTTTTTACATCATTTTACGCACAGGACATTACTTCCCAGAAACCTGTTTCGTCTGACCTGCAAGCCAAGTTTCCTTTATAATTCAGGCAGTAATAATATGTCGGCTTAATGCCCTGTAGATGACAAGAACAAATCAATGCTTTCTCACCTGTGTTGTTACTAGGGTTTTTCTTTATGAAAAAAATTTAATAGAATTCTTTGCTTACTAGGGAATGAAATCTTTAAGAAAATTCTAAAACTAATTACTATCAAACCTTTCATTTAAAGATAATTAGACAGATACTTTTTGCTGAAGTACAACAAAGACATTTCTCGGCCCAGGGTGACCAAATGATTAAATGTGAAAATCTTAGCATAATTTAATTTGATCTGTGCAGTTTAAATTATTGTTTTCATTACTCTTCAAACTTGCTGATACAATAACAAGAGACTGCCATATTTTTTAATGAATCAAGCATGGTAAGATTTTCTTTAGAATGTTTCAGCAATTAATCGACACTTTTATTGAATGCTCTGTGGGCTAAAAAGAGAAGCCAACAATTGAGAATGGTTTGAATGGAGAAAAACAGTAAGAAATACTTTTCTGCCAAGCACTGTTTCCTCTGCGGTAAGCCCTTGTGAGAGTACATCGCCAGAACAAATATTTTCCCCACAAGCGGAATAGATTGAGTAATGATGTTCCTGAATCAGAGTTGTACCGAGTTTAAAGCTCCAAAACAAAAATCCTCCCCCTCTCCCTTGACATTCTGTGTTTACCACAGACTCTGAATTTTGTTGAATTTATGCCCTCCATGTTTAAATCCCTCGTTCATAGTGTTCATTGAATGAAACAGCTGCCAATACCACTTACCCTTGAAGATGTTCAGTGTTTCAGGTCTGTTGAAAAGCCTTTTTGTGATGTTTTGCATGGGCTATTGCAAGTGTTTCTGTTAGCACTCTGAAGTCTAATCAGGAAAAATGGTGATATTTGGCCTCCCTGCTTTTGAATATACTTGACTATAAAGCTTTAAATAGAGCTTACAGTATGCCAAGAGATATGAATTAGGTCTTTATTCTTCACTCAAATAAGGTCTTTTGAAATTGTACTTATTCTGCAAAATGAAAACAGGCTGTGATCAATGGAGCCAAAACTCCAGCATTCTATCACTTCCATTTTGAAAGTCCAGCAGACGATGCAAAAAACCCACCCCAGAACTGTCTAGATTAAGAATATAGAGCCATAATGATATTTTTGAAGCGATTGTGAGGCCAATAATCAGTTTAGCATGCAATTGCTAAATTTAACTGCCTTCTTGTATGGTACTGCCTCTGCGCATTTAAACGTTACAAATCATTCACTGTTGTTATTGCAAGGACTGAAGATATTAGCAATGCCCTTCATATTCCCTGTTCTGTCCCTGAAACGTCTGGGTTTGGTGGTTTCTGTTGCTTTGAGTTTTTTTGTGCAAAATATTTAAAGCGGTTTTACAGTGCTCAAAAGGGTTTTGCGGGCTTGTGGTCCTTGAGGAGGAAACTTCTGGGATATAGACACTTTCCTATAAATGGAAATTAATCTATAGGTTCTCCAAAGTGTTTCTTAACTCTGTTATCAGAGCAACATATTTATTAATTAGATTGACTAATAACTGTATTAGGACAAGTAATAGGCAAGAATATAAGCACTTGAGAATTTGCTCATCATGTCAACTAACCTTTTCACATTCAGCCAAGATTGTTTTATTTTTTCATTTAGAGCAACAAAGAAAATGTGATAACTGGAAACTGTAAGGAATTACTATTTTTTAAATTATTCTGAAGCAGATCTGTAGTAGTTGTTGTCTCACTCCTGGTTATGTAATCACTGAGGGGAATTACATCAGGATCTCTCACCTGTTTTACTCTATAGGTTATCGAACTTTTCAGAAAACAGGTGTCATAATGAGAAGCTTCCAGAAGAATGATATTGTCACTTGGCATATGCCTCAGACTTCTGTTCTGGCTAACTAGTCTTCAGATAAAGGTAGCATGGAAAGAAAAGTGTCTTTTTGCTACATTTTCTTCCAGGGAACATAAAGTCCAAGGAGGCAGAGAGGCAGAACAGAGCAGGTGGTAACTCTGTGCCTCTTTCCGGGCCACAACGTGCAGTATAGCCTGGAGAAGGAAAGGCAGTGATTTACGATTAGGACAGAAGACCGGTAAATTATAAACTTCGATTGGCAAGGAGGGAGGAGTGTAATTCAAAAATAATGTCTGACATACTCTGCCTCCAGGGTCTTATCTTAGCTCAGAGCAAGCACAACTCTTACTCCGCAGTGCTCCATAATTGACAGACTCTCCAAAATGTTTACTTAAAACTAATAAAGCACTGTGTTCCTAATTTTTTCTTATGTTTTCTGTAATGTTTTTTTAATGTCCAGCATTACTTATAATTAATTGGAAGAATTTCTGCTCATTTCATTGAAGAAAATACATTCATTTTTTTCTTTTCTAACACGCTGTTTTTGTCTTGTTTCCAATTTTATATGTAAACTCTTTGGATATGTCCATGACATCTTAACTTTGCAATGATTTCAAATAGTCTGTCAGTTGAAAAAATGCAACCAGTTTTAAACACTTCAACTGTTCATATATTTCTAAGGTCCTCGAATGTTGCGCAAAACTATTTATGCCAACACTTGCGAATAATAAGATCCTTGGCTCTGCAGCTCTGTTTCAGCAGAGATCATGTTTTCTGTAAGGGCCATATTGGTAGCCTCTGACTATGGCTCTGGTCAAGCACGTTATGTAGTGTGTCAATATTTCTATTATTATCACATTACACCTTCAGAGAATATATATGTTTATACATGTATATGCACTTGTAAGTCCTGTTTAAATCAGTAGCAATTTGCCAAGAAATCTGTTTGTACCTACTAAAGAACTCTATGTCTGTATTACTATTGCATTCAGTGACCTTTCTAAATCACTTCCTCTATTTAGGAAAACACAAATAGCTGCACAAAAGATAGGGATACTTTATTGTTACAAAATGGTGGGAAAGCACGTACAAAAGAGAAGAAAGCCATGTGTATTTAGAATTGTACAATTATTGTGACATTATCATCCATGGATACATAAACAGCATTGTAGGAAAAGTGCTATTTGTAACAGCTGTGTCTGGGAAAAGATATTCAGTATATTTATGTGAATCACAAAATTAGAAGCTCTGTAGTTGCAGCATGATTTTCATTTGACCTCTTACTAACAGTCCTTAGCGAAGTGGAGTATTTGCTACAGTCTCATACACCACAAATAGTTCGTGGACGTGTCAAACTCAGTTAAAATTAACTCCTTCTCTCTGATTCTTACATGGAGTTAAACCATATTTCAGCTCCAGTGCTCTCTTTAACAAGTTTCATTTTGCAGCTCTTGTTCTTCTGAGCAGTGATTACTTGCCTTTGGCAGGGAAGATCCGGGAAATCTCCTGTTAAAGGCTGTACTGAGACATATCCTTAGCTTGCATAAATCAGACTAATTCCACCAAGGCAGTGAAACTACATGGGTTTACACAACTGCAAAATCCTGCCCTGTAAATCTGAAGGGCCTAACATTTCAAGGACCTTTGTACTCAATCTCTAGGACTTATCGTGCTGGAAGTTGAGAGCTTGGCTGGAGTAAAGCCAAGACTGCTCCTCAGGAGCAAGAAGCCACATATATTTCCAATTAATCCATGACTCCTGCCTCTGTTCGGAATGTTAAAATAAAATAAATACTGCAGCAAAATGTGTGTAACTCTGAAAGTTGTGTGGTTGTTAAAGGAGCAAGCTAGTGCTGAACTTGCTCCATAATTGCACTAGCAGTACATTATATATTGATTATGTATTGTCAATGCTCAATTTTAAAACTTTATTTTTCTTGTAGTATAAGTTTTTGAAGGAAAGAGTAGATCTAAGAGAGATAAGAAACACTATTGCAAAGTCATAACATTTTTTACAGATGCCTCCTTCTCCCAAGTGTGCATGGATGCTCCCGTTCATTTAATTTATCTTGAACACACAACCTATTCTCAGCTACTGCCTCTCAGATGTTAAGACTGATTTTTGAAAAAACAGGCAGAACCTGTAAAGGAACTGAACAGATATGTTTTGGTGAATTATTTTTTCCTCAAAGCTCAAATCACTTTTTCTTAACTAGTCTGTTAGTACACAGAGTATTTCCTTTAATTTAGTCGAACCTAATAAAGTTTAAAGGATTGGTTTCAGGGTTATTTTTGGTTCACATTGGCATTTCCAGAAAGGAAATCACACATTATTTTCTTGTGACACAGTTACAGTAAAATACAATTGTACTCTCAGCCAGTAAATTGTAAAACAGTGTTCTTCTGAAGGTGACCAATTTAACATTACTCAAGAGCTTTGGTTCATAACTGTTTTGCTGAGGTCCACAAGTGACACATCTGCACCTCTGCATACACCTCATTAACAAAGTAGGCATTAGAATATGCCAATTAATTCTCCAGACTGCATATACTAGCCAGAGATGGGATCTAACAGCAGAGTCTTCAAGACTTTCGGGTTCAATATCCTGCCTTGTAGCATCAGAAGAGCTGCAACTGGAAAAAGCACTATGATATCACCTCTTCTGCTTCCCAGCCTGGCGTGGATTGCTCCCTTCACCTGGAAAAAAATGAGCAGCAAAGATAACTACTCTCACGACCATATTATCTGGGACTCCTCAGATCACTCACAAGCCTGTATAGTGTTTTAAGATGAAGAAGACATTTTATAGGCTAAATTCTCTATCTCATGCCTTCATTACACATTTATGAAAACTAATATTCAGAAATAGAAAAAATGGACAAAAACCGTTAAAATAAAAAAAAGTCTGAATTTGTAATAGGCCTCAAATAAAACCTCCGGTAAAGATATTCTGCATATTCTTGTGCAGATTTCACTTTGTTTTCTCAAGCAGCTCTGCAATGACTTTCACTGAGAGTCATATTTTTTAATGGTTGTTTCTTTGCTGACTTTAAAAAAAAATTAATCTGTGGATCATAGGAACCATGAAGCAGCAAGTGGGTGGAGTATTACCAACCACACAACCAATAAATTGTTGCAGGCCTGCAATATAGCCTCATCTGAGGCCAGCAGGATATACCAAAAGGATGCCTAAAGATCAATGAAAAATTACAGGGCTGCAAGTAACACTGCAATTTCAAAAGAATTATTGGGCAAGAAGTTCCAAAAATTTATGGCCTTAAAATAAAAACAGAATGAAACCTGATGAAAAAACTTAAATTTGTATTAAAAATGTCATTATAGACTAACATGTCCTGCAGACACTAGTTTTTTTTCCTAAAAAAACTTAAATCAAAAGCCCCATTTAATTTATTATTATGTTGGTGTGGGGTTTTTTTGCCTTTTAATTTCCAGAACTGCAATTTCCCATTGAATGTTTTCTGCAATTTTTTGTCCAGATTTCCCATAAAAACTTGAATCTCGCTCATATGCAAGTCAGTCTCAGTACACAGGTCAGTGCTCTGGAATTGAGGTACCACTACAAGGGATTTGCTATAAAAATGTGATATGTGCAAAAGACTGGTATCCACAAAAGCTGTTTCCACACAGGTCACTTCAGCCTTATCAACAACAAAGGAAGAAAAGTTAAATGGTTTTCACTGACAACAAAGCAAAACTGGTCTTTATTGCCGGTACTGTGGGATGCAAATCAATAAAGTCAGTAGGTTTTAGTCAGTAGCCAGAGGCACGCAACCCTACTAGTTGTATACATTCAGGACAGGATGAAATCTAACAATTAGCATGGCAAGACAACAAGGTTTTGGAGACCTCATCACTAATATGAACTTGAAGCAGAGTAATAAATGGTGATTAATGACCAAAAGCAAAACATGTTTTTTTTTGTTTGTTTTAGTCCAACTTTGAGTAGACAGAAGTCCACTTCATGAAAACCGTCTGCATAACTGGCACTGATGAAGATCGCTGGTGACACTTCCAGCAGAAAGTTCAGTGATTTCCATGAACCTAGAGGATTGAACCAATATGCCTAATCATGATAGCTACTATATTTTATGACAAAAGTCATGTTTACAACAACATATGCCCAGTCTTGCACCCAACACAATATAAATGGTTTTCAATTCAGTGAAGCCTACTGCTGTCAGTGCTCCTCCACAAGACAGAGTGCAGCACTCCAGAATAAGTACCATCTTTCATTCCAAAATTGAGAGGGATTGTGTCATATGGAAAGAAGTCAAAGGAATTTGCACTGAAGACTCAACATGATAACAAAAGTTGGATGGACTGTGCTTTACATTAGTGTGTTTGGGAAGAAAAGTAGTGTTGATACTATTTCCTTGCAATACCTGCAGAATTATCAGACTAAGATTTATTCTCTGTAGCTTCTCCAGCTGATCTGACCTGCCCCTACCATCAGCAGAAATCTAGTACCTGCTTATCAGCAACATTTTCATGCATCAGATGCCGAATTGGTTTATTCCAATTAAATAACTTCAATCATTTCTCCTTTCTCACAAATTTTAATGTCTGCTTAAAACCACAGTGATTATCACTGGGGTAAACCATAATCTCATGATCCTCCAACAATGAAAAAAGTTTGCCATCATACTTTCACATTCCACTTATGATGGAAATGTTATCAGTATTGTCATCATAGCCAAATTAATGAGATTTGTCAGTAATGTGCACACTTTATGATCTGATCTTCTGTAGCAGTAGAATAATTACAGTATTTAATGGAGGAGTTAAATATTTTTACTTTCTTATTTTATATAGCAAGCATAAAGCTGAAAAACTAAAATTAAAATGGAAGACTGAAAACACTGGTGAAATAACAGTTCATATTCAACCCTAAAATTTCTTGTGCTATTCTAAGTCTTGGAATTTACTGGTAAAAACATGTTTTACTACTGTTATTTGTACACTTCATGTTATTATGTATGTGATAATGTATAAAGAATTTTCATCTCTTCACTCCTGTGTTTCTAGGTGAGTCATTTTTCCTCTGATTTTCTTGACAGTAGAATTTTAATTCCTATGGGTTTTTTTAAGCTGAAGCAGAACAGTGCTGTTTCACACGGGTATTATTTTATTCACCAAGCTTTTATTTCATTCTTCATCGTTCTTACTTTCAGGTAACCTTCCAACTCTAGCAAAGTTATTCAACAGATCTTCAAGTCTGAGGTAGTTTAATGACAGACTGATCAGTTGAACATGCAGCAGTGGCTGGCATATGTCTGAAGAAATTGTCAGGGTTCATTAATAAGAGGGAATAGATAATTTGTAATACATCAGATACTGCCCAGCAGGAATGGTGTGTGATGAATTTTTTTTGTTTTGGTTTTGGTGAAATGAGATAGTGAAAGCCAAGTGTTCTTCTCTTAAGAAGGATTTTATTTTGGTTAGTCTTTCCTTATTGGCAGTCTAACATCTATTTTATATGTCTTGTTAATGCAATTGTGAACAATCCTACATAATGCATATCTGTAAAATATAGTCTTGAACAAAATGAGTGAGAAATACTGTAGAGTAATTTCATGTTGCTGGTCATAGTATCTTACTGTTAAGTACATATTTGAATGCACCAAAAATAAGAAGCCTGCAGAGTTTTGCAATCCTCAGATCACAAAGAGCAGCTTGTGGCTGCGGTACATCGATTGCAAAAAGAATTATTTTAACTTAGAACACAAAGTCCACATTACCTTGATGCTGTGGAAGTGTAATAAGTTATTAGGCTATTGGGAGTTGTAGAGTGGAATAGCTCTGTTTTGGTGTTGCTGCTTCACGTGGTGGTAGCAACTTCAGCTCTCACTAGGACATCAATAGGAACATTGTATCCTCATCTATCAGGTCACGGAGGGCAGATTCTTAGCATTATGACTGCCTCACCCCTGCATAAGAAGGGCAACATCACCATTACAATTCTAGCCCTAAACTCTGCCAAATAAAACAGAAACTTAAAATCACTGAAGAGATGATCAAGGCTATCGTTTCAGTACATACCATGCTCACCTGAAATAATTTACTTCTTCTTCTGGACTGCCACTGTGAACATCCAGGACTAGAACACTGCCTTGATTAATCAGTTCTTAATTTCTAATTAGCCTAGAACTGTAATTGCCAAAATCATGAACACTCCTATGCAGAGCTCTCCATTTCCAGAGTGAGAAATACTTAAAATAAAGCCCTTTTCAACCACTTTTTCACCAGCCTGAATACAGAGAAAGGTTGTACAGCTGCTGGTACCTGGCTGAACACGTCTTCAGTAATTCAAACTATAATTAGAATCCAAACATTAACTTGAAATCAATATTAATAATTAACTTATCCCTAAGGTACTTCTTACTCATACATCATGTAGCATCTTGCAGCTTCATATTTTTAGCCTTTAAAAACTTAATTCAGCTATTCAAGATGGTAAAAGTAATAGATATCTACTATCACATTAATCTAACAACAAGGACAATAAAGTTAAAATAAATCTTGGTGTGATTGATTTGACATATTGATGGAACAGACAGCTTATGACACTCTTAGCTGGTGAGAAAATTCTGGCACGCCAGGACATCATGGCCATGGAATAGCTTGGAAGATAAAGAGTAAAATCCATTTCCTTGTCATTACAACAGAACAAACATGGTTCTGTTCTAGTGATTAGGATATACCCGTGGATAAGTATTTGTGAGATGCACGTGTGTATAGCACACTGTAATGGGTTAAGCTAGGCTGACAGATAAATGCCCACTTGGCCACTCACTCACTCACTCCCGCTCTTGAGCAGGCCAGGGGGAGAAAACATTATAAGAAAACTTGTGGGTTGAGATAAAAACAGGGAGATGACTTGCCAGTTACAGTCTTGGGTAATACAGACTCTATTCAGGGAAAATTAGATTCAATTTATTTCCTATTAAAATAGATTCAGATAACTGAAAAAAAAAAAAAGACAGACATTTAAAAAATACCTTGCCTCACCCCTTCCCCAAGTTCATCTTCCCTGCTGCGCTCCCAGTTACACACCTTGTAAGGCCCAGAGCAAATAGTGAATGGAGGATTGTTGCAGTTATGTGGCTGTTTCTCAGTGTCACAATTTCCTCTTCACACTTTTCCCCTGCTCCAGCACGATGGTCTTCACTTGGACTGCACTTCCTTCAGGAAACACCTAACTGCTCCAGCGTGGGTGCCCTCCACTGGCTGCAGTGTGGATATCTGCTTCACCGTGCAGCATCTCCAGCTACTCCTCTGACCTTGGTGTTCTCTCTACTTTTTCTTTCTCTCTTTCTCTTTTTCTTCCTCTTCTTTTTCCCTCTTCTCTGCCTGTCTTCTCTTTTCTGATCTTTCCTAAATATGTTTTCACAAAGGTGTCACTAGCTTGCCTGATGGGCTCAGCTATGTGCCGTGGTGGGTCTGCTGGAGCCGGGTGGAATAACTGCGTCTGGTACAGGATCGTCCCAATCTCTTCCTGCACAGTCCACCTCCACAGCCTGTACCCAGTACACATATACAAACACACTTCCATTTGCTGCTGTGTAGCGCTTCAGTGTGTTGCAGTTCACTTTGAGAAGTGTTCAAAATTTTCAGGTTTGAAAACAGAGAAAGATAGGGTTTCTCCCAAATATCTATCCATTTATTAAGATTGTATGGGTAGATTGAACTTGCTAGCTCCTAAAATCTGATATTTTTCTCCCTGCATTTACCAGAGCTGTCTCCAGGCCCTGTCCTGTTACCCCCAGCAGTGGAAATGGCTGCCTGAGTGAGGACTGCCACTGCTCCATGCTGTGTGGGGTTTTCCTCTTTTGGAATCCTGTGGTCTGGGAGAGTCCCTTTGTTGGTGTCGTGCATGATGAGGGAGTTCCTATAGATTACTATCAGGTTCCTTGTGGGGGTGGTGTGGAGGAAATAAATACAATTCTTTCTCAGAAAACAAATCTAGACTCTGAACCGGAACAGGACGATTGCAAGATCCATCTGGTGCAGCAACAGCTTAGTCTTACTCCTGCCGCTTCTAGCTTTGCCAAGGGGGTAAGCAGGTGGTGAAATAGCAAAGGACTTTGAATAAGGGACACAGCCACAGCACTGAGGAGAATGCATGCCAAAACAACATTGGAAAGCAGAAGAAAACCAGCCTTTAACCGTTAATCAAGATACTACGCTTTCTGAGTTAGGTTTGAATATTCTCTCCTTGATGCCACTGTCTCATGCTTCTCTTGTCCTTTTCTTTTACAGATTGCTACAGCCTTTTATAAATGGGCCAGGCCAGGAAACAACAATGAAAAGATTCTTTTCTAATTCACGCGAAACTTGAGGTCTGTCCTGTCAGTGGATCAAGTAGTAGGAGATATCTTTAGGTTGTTTACAGTCACCTCAAGGCGGAATGCAACTGCATGCCCTGTTCCACCCACATAACTGTATTTCTTCAGTATGCAGTTTTTACAGAGTGTAGGGTATCAGGTAGAGGATTTATTCTATAACTGACGTTCATTCTTTATAATACTGAAAGTGTGATTCTTCTGTGTCTAGGCCACGCACCCTAAAATTAATCACTGCTGTCCTGATGAAGAAAGAGAGGCTACGCCAATGAGACAGAGGGGGAGAATAATCTTAGAACCACCAAAAACATTCTTAAAAACATTTTTATAGCATATGCGATGCATATGCTGCATTATTGCAGCATCACGTACTTTTTCAATGGCCTTTTTGCCAATTTTTACTTATATATTCATGCTGTTTATTTCTGTCCTTTAAGATCAGACAGAAATGAAGAATCTTAGACTCAAGTTTCATAGTAATCCGTTCTTCTAAAACCATTATTGGAGGTCATACAAGAGCAAGAAATATTTGGCATATTTGTCTGAACATCTGAAAGTCTAATGAAAAAGAAAATGATTATCAAACTGTCAAGAGGAATTATTTCTTACATTTTTAAAGAGCATTTTATATTTTTCATGGTTTGATTTAAAAATATGTTTTCAATAAGAAGCTTTATGATATCTTATTGTTTCAGTAATCTGGCAGTTTTTCAATGACTTGTTTTATCTTTCTTCGGATATTTAGCTAGTGGTGAGGAGAGATTATTTTGGCTAGATTAAGACACAAAGTTAAATGCTGAAAATAAGCCTTCAAGCCCCTGGCATTACAGCTAGAAGAATCACTGCTCTAAATCACTAGCTGCCTCTAAGTAGTTATTCTAGTTCTTTCACAGATACTCGTATTCAAATATGGCTTTAACTTTGAAATCCAAATCTAAATTCAAGATGATTATGTGAAGTATGATTAATTTTTAATGCAACAACAAAGCAGAAAATGCAGGGAAAAAAAGTAGAGCATGTAGCTTGGCTGAACACGTTGAATTATTGACTTCTTTAAAAAAAAGAAGAATCCAGAAATGTTTCCAGTGCTAAAGAAGCATTTGTCATAGCATTTTTAGAACAACAACATTTGTGGAAAGTGTAAAAAAAAAACAAAAGGGACTTTAGGTGTTGAGGGGTATTGATATCAAGGTATTTTAACAGATATTCCTAGAGCAAGGAGATATCCCCTTACTATTACATTTCCAAATGATCCTATCACCATCATGAGGGCTGGTTTTTGCTTGTTTGGTTTGGTTTGCTTTTTAATCTGCCCACATTAAGAGAGAGCAGCAGCATAGGAGCAGAAAAGATTTGCATGTAGAGCAAATCCTGTTAGACAAACAGGACAACATTCTGAGCATAGAGACTCTTCCCTAAGTCTGAAATATTAGCAGGATATCTTACTCAGCTTCTGTTTCAGGCCTGAAAAAGAGCTTTTACACCCCAAGACACGTTTTCTTTTTCTACCCGTATTTTTCAGACCACGAAAATTAAATTACCTTTCCTTTCAAACAGTTATGTGTGAAGATGACTGTATTTCAGTATGGAGTTCACAATGTACCTCCTGCATGAATTAATGAAATAGGTTGTCTCTGGATTTACATCTACAGAGTATTCATCTATGTACTCTTATGCTAGACCTTGACCTCATTTACTCCAATCTAAGTCCAAAATAAAATTTATCTGAGTTTTCAAGGAGTTTATCTGATGAAATGTACAGAAATCTACCTCAAACAGACAGGTAAAAAACCCAGTAAACAATACTTTCTCTGAAATTTCATCATCATTTATGTTTTCTTATTGTAGGTTGACTAGAATAGGCAAATATATATGTTTTTTTCCCTTTGGAAGAATTTAAAATAGAAAACATGGAAATAATCGGGTGAATTACAGAATGGCACAGGCTGTAGTAGCTCACATAGTGCCAATGCAAGGACTACTTAGTGAGAAGTGGACCAGTGAAGACTAACCTTTGCAGTAAAGCCAACTCCACCCCTTATGTGTGTGGAAAAAGGAACAGAGAATAAGAAAATGTTCTTCCACATGTTATAAATAGTAGAAAAAGACAGTGTGGAGCTTCAATCCACCAGCCAACTTGTCTGGTCCTCCTGCAATTGCTGTTTTGTTTTGCCATCCTTGGCAGGGCTGCAGGCTTTGATGCATTCATGTGAAGCTGAAACCAGGGAGCTGTGGCTGGGATGGTGGGAACAGCCACCCTCACACTCCCCCTTGCCCTTGGACCCCCAGTGGTGTGTAAAGTATTGGTTTGTCGGTGTCTCTCTCCTTATGAAAATAAACTAATGAAAGTATTGTGGAGAGGGCACACAAAAGGCTGGATTTAGAGGGTGTGAACCTAAATACGTAAGTGCCTCATCATGAGGAGTTTCATGTGGGGCTCATGCAGCTAGACTGCATTAATTCACAGGAAAGGGATTATTTACAAAACAAACCTCAGAAATGTTTCAGTTCTTTCTTCTGACATCCACTTGGTACCTCGTCAAAGCAATGACTACAAGTCTTCTAGTTGTCTTTTCAAAGTACTGCAATGTGGGCTGCCCATCCAGTTGTGGATTTGAGCCTATATAGATTTAGGCTTTATTACATGAAAAGAAGCCAGATTTTAGACTTCCTCTAAACAGGAATGACTTCTTTGTTCTGTGTATTATCCAGACAAATTTTAGAATGCTTGATTAGTGTATAAGTAATGTCATAAGTGGGTTTTACTTGAATAACGATGCTTCTTATGATGCCTCAGTACCAAGTACTGATGAGATGCTTCTTTTTATGAGTGTTTTTTGTACATAAATCCTAATTCATTACTTCTGTCTTTTTTGTAGCTCTGTACATTTTGATAGTGCTGAAACGTTTGTCCTGCTTGTTTTTTCTAACCTGAAGAAAGACTCTACCTATTCTTTGGGTCAGGTTTTCTTATACAGCCATTGTATGTCTGCCTGTGCAGAAAAGCATCAGGCACATAGTTATTTATGGTTATTTAGAAATACGGACTCAATGGGCTAAAATCTGAAGTATTTTATCAATATCAAATCTGAAGAACATCCAGCTCTTACCAAGGCTGTTTTCTCTCATTTCATTGTGTGAAGGAGATCACCATGAATTTGATCTGTACTTTTATAAAGTTACATGTGCAGTAAACCTTTTCAGAAAATTTGCATAATCAGGGACGCCAGGTCTTTTCTTTAGGACATGAATAAGTGCAAAATAAATAAAGATGAACACAGAACATTGAGCCATTTTTACCTCTTTGTCAGAAATTTTGAAAGAACATTCTGTGCCCATTTACACTTTTAGCATTTTTCATACATCTGAGCTTTAACTAGAAGTGACTGCAAGGAGGCAGTATACAGAAAGATTGCTCCATGGATCTGTTAACAAAACCAAAATGAAGTTTCCAGCCTGATTTTCCAGAGTGATTTAGGCCCATTTGGATGTAATCAACACACTCTTAATGCTTCAGGCATAAGCGTGAGCCTCCATCATCGTTTCAATTGGTCACGTCTCTCATTTGTCCAGAATCCGGAGAATGAGCATGAGTGGGCTTCAAATCAAAGAGGAAAGACACTTCCTGGGAACTGATCAGATGAAAAAACCAGGAGTTCTAGCATTTTGAAGCAACCTAAAGAAAAAACACAAACTTCTTAAGTTATGTTGTAGAAGAATTTTCTGTCTCCTGATCATTTCAGAACAAAGTCAGCTCATTTAGTTTGACTACACACTCCTGGGACAATCTTAATGTCTTTGGTTCCTGCAATAAATTTATTCTCAGGACTGTTATCCTGTTAAAAATGGAATCCATCCTCTTTACTTTTTTTCTTGGAAGCAAGGTTTGCATCCATCTGATTTTATATTTTTAATGTCAGAGGATTTGTAACCTATCTGTAACTTTGCTATGTATTTTCCAAAACAATGGAGAATACAGTGGCTTGTTACATTGTGTGTGCAGTAGAGGTTGGTAAGCATGCAGGATCCATACTAGGCCAAACACTCTGTGTCACCATTACAGCAACTGTTCTGAGGTGTGTAAGCATTCAACTATCCTACTTTGTTAGCATGTAAGGAGTACTACTCCATGTATACCATGCTTTATAGACATGCTTCATAAGTGTCCTTTCAGTACTATTGTCCATACTATTTCAGCTGCCAATAAAGACAGACTCAGTAGAAAGAAACAGAGTTATGAATGGGAGACAAAGAAAGATGGGTAGACAGACTCCGGTCTTAAATCTTACATATTGCAGATCAGCCTCAAAGTGAGCAAGAAATAATCTAGGGAATAATGTTAGGGAAGACAGTTTGGGTTAGTCCTGCCTCGGGCAAAGGCAAGCCCGTCCGGGGGATTGCTTTTGCTCAAGGACCTGGGTGTACCTGGTGGGTAAAGCAGAAGGATGGGGAAGTCCGATGTGTACCTCATGGGGATTTGATTTTGGGTGAGAATAGTCCAGAAATAAATAAATTGTATAAAGTTAATTGTTAAATAACCCTGTCACTGTCTGTAATCACTGTTATAATTGTTATGTGTTGTACCAGTAGTATTGTAGTAAGAATCGTCCAGATTAAAGAAGGATGGACTTTTTGATGAAAACCTAGCGGGGTACAGCGATGATGGGACTGGACCTGGTTTTCAACAACTGGCATCCAGCAACTTCATGAAGATCAACATCTCCTGCAGACTGTGGGCACGGGCCGCACCAGATATATCAGCCGTGAGCTCCGGATGCAGCAAGTGACCGCCCATCACCACACATCACCTCCCCTGCCACCGAAGACCATTACGACAGATGGAGCCCGAAGTCATGGATTAAATGAACTCAACGGACACTTTAGAGTGATGATCCATAGACTAAGGGAATGATATCTGGAGACAGGAGAAGTGGTGGTGATCAACTGGACA
>Ga0065711_1003408_pt1 | contig 36333 bp, 22 predicted proteins | sample Hoacrofraction12_FD_59098 | JGI IMG/M metagenome (GOLD analysis project Ga0065711, IMG submission 59098) | Hoatzin crop microbial communities from Cojedes, Venezuela - Epithelial fraction 12 v2 (version 2) | ecosystem: Host-associated > Birds > Digestive system > Esophagus > Crop | place...
CTAGAAGGAAAAAAAAAAAAAAAGCGTGGAGTAGGTGCACAGAATTTTGTTGTCTTAATTTCTGCTGTCTGTGTCTTATGCTGTGCTGGTGCTGCTGCATAAATCTGCTGCCTAACACCTCCTGATAGCATTCACAGGGTTGCTGAGCCTTCAGCATTTTTCACACCTGACAGTTTCTTAGAATGCATCAATTACTTTCCTGCCCGTGTTCACAGTTCTGTTGTCATTTGGAAAAAAAAAAAAAGAAAGAGAAGAAAGGATTGATTTTATTTTTGATTTAAACAGACAAACTGAAGTCTTTGGTAGCCTTTATGTAAGCAGAAGCGTGGTAGCTACCAAGGCTGCTGTGCGAGCTGAACTGACGAGCTGCCATTTCCAGGCCGGGAGGCGTGAAGCAGAAGCAGCAGGACAAGAAAGTTGTACTGAAAAACAGACGGACACAATCACCACCCGTTGTGTGGTTTCTGGCCGCACTGCTGTGCACGTAAACACCCACAGGTACACACGGACAATGTTCTGTAGCGTTGCCTTGCTGTACGCCGGGTAAAATGTCCCAGATTCCCAGTATCTTGGGCTGAGCAACCACTGGCTTCTCCCGTTCCCCCTTCCCTGCCTTGGTAACTGGGTTTCGTCTTGCCACCTGCCATCTGCCCTGGCATCTCCTGGCTTCCCTGCCCTGCCACTCCTCCCTCCATCCCGATGCTGGAATGATGACGCCTCGGCGGGCTCGGGTCGGTGAGACCCCCGGGGCACCTTCTGCCATTGCCGGTGCTGCTGGAGCGGCACGGCGGCACGCAGCAGCAGACCGGTCCTCCTCACACGCGTGAGCCCCGATGTCGTGAAGCTGGCCTTTTTTTTTAAAAAAAAAAGAAAGAGCAAGAAGGCTTTTCTCCCTCCGTACTTTCTGCTTTCCCTCAGCAGCGTCACCTACCCACCTGCTCCCAAGTAATCAGCGGCAGGACGAGAGGCAATGGCCTCCAGTCGCATCAGAGGAGGTTTAGATTGGATATTAGGAGAAATTTCTTCCCTGAAAGAGTGGTCAGGCACTGGCCCAGGCTGCCCAGGGCGGTGGTGGAGTCCCCATCCCTGGAGGGGTTCAAACACCGTGTGGATGTGGCACTTGGGGACATGGTTTAGCAGGCACGGGGATGTTAGGGTGATGATTGGACTTGATCTTAGAGGTCTTATCCAACCCACAATTCTGTGATTCTACCCATCTACCTGACTTCTTTCTTGCCCTTATACATATAAAACAGTAAGCTGACCATCTCAACAAGTATAGGCTTTTCTGCCTAGCTGAGATCGATGTAGAGAGTTAAAGTATTTGCACAGGAGCTGACCCCTGGTGCCTTCCAGGAATTGCTCATCTATTTGCTGGGTCAGGTTCTGATTAGCGATTTGAACACTGACATATTTGTGGTGCAATGCCATGGGATAGACCTACTGACGCTGTCCTGCCCTTCGCAGCCCGCACGGGGGAGAGAACCCCCCCCCAGAGTGTTCACACACACGTGATTTACACGCCTTGCCACACTCCTTGGTGTTAGCGGGCGTCACGCGTCGTTGTGTGGTCAGGAACCATCATGGCCCCGCGCCGTCCCCCGAGGAGCCCCGGCTGCCCCTCGCGCTGGCGCGGGCGGCTCGAGATGCTCGGGGTGGAACGGGGCAATAGGGCGGCTCCAGAAGATGCCGACTTTGCACCAAACCCGCAGCGCTTCCAGCCCCCAGCAGCCGCTGGGTTGGTGGCCCCGAGCCGGTCACTGTCGCCCAGGCCTCTGCCACCCCTGCGAATGTGGCGTGGTTTCGGGAAGAGCTGCTCCACGGACCGTGAGCTCTTCCAGGCACCCAGGGGGGCTTTCCTGGGGTGGTCTCTTGTACCTTCATGCTTGTCACATGCGGTGGGGGGACGGCAGCGTTCCCCAGTGGCCGCTGGATGGGGGAAGCGGGAGGGGGAGACCCCTGGGGACATCGTCCGTGGGCTGTGACCTCTGCGTGCCCGGGCAAGGGCGCAGCCGTCGCTCCCTTCGTCAACACCAGCGAGTGATGGCGCACGGAGAAACATCGCCGCGACGCCGGCTCCGACGCCTGCCGGAGGGCGGCAGATGGAACCCGCGGGTTATGGCCGCGACGCGGAGCTGGGAGGGCTCCTCCGGCTCCAGCCGAGCTGCTGATTTTCTTCCCTAACAACAGAGCGAGAACTGAGAGAGAGAGAGAAAATTAGCAGTAGAAAAAGCAGCTCCTCTTTGTTGAGCAGACAGTTTAATTTATTGCTGAGCACAATGTACCTGAAGAACGATAAGAAACAGCTTTGGTATCATGCTAAATAAATAAAAAAGAGGTTACACAACCTAATTTTCTCCGGGTCTTACAGCGGTTTCTATTTTATCAGCTTTCTTTGAACCACAGTGAAATGAATAAGATGAGAAGAGTTGGGCCACCTGGAATACCACGCCAGCTCTTCACAAGAAAGGGTCTGCCAGCTGATTATCTGTCGCGGAGGTGGCTGCGTGGCCGCACGGGAGGGCTGACCTCCGGCAGAAGGTGGTGCAGGTGGGTGGGTGGCACTGAAGGCTGGGTCACCATGTCCCCAGGTCCCCGGGCTGGAGCTCAGCGGCAGAGCTGGCGGCCCCGCAGCCGGACCTCGCGCCGGCGCGGCGTGGGGTGCTCGGCCTCGCCTGGCCGCTGCCCGCGTCTCGCAGGTGGGGGGACCGGGGGGACGCTCACCGTGCTGAGCGCCAGCTCCGTGCTCCCAGGCACCGCAGCCGCCCCCGAGGTTTCAGAGGCGGCTGATTAGCACCGGTGAAAAGGATTTGCTCTCTGTGAGAGCACGGCAAGCCCTTTAGTTATTAATTTCCTCCCATTCCGCCCTCTCGTTCCCCAAGAACAAGAACTAAGGAGAAAAGAAAGCAAAAGTTGAAATGAGTGTTTTTTAAAAATATATTGTCAGATTTTGATTCTGCTGGATTTATAGATGAACCAACACCACAGCTGCAACAAGAGGAGACGACGGCAGCCGCGCTCCTCCCTTCCCCGCAGCGTCTGACGTTCACGTGCAGGAACACGGAGCCCCCCGCTCTGTCATCAGCTTCAGGCACGGCTTCAGCCCTTTCGGCGTTGGGGAAGGTTTAAAATCAGTTGGAAGGAATAGTGGATACGAGGGTTTAGATGTGAAAGTCCCCATTAAACAAAGCAAGGGTAGATAATTTTGCTGTTTTTTGGTTTCCTATTGCATTGCAAAAGGGGGGGGGAGCTGAGGAGGCTCCTCTGCAGCGGTTTTGCATTTGGGGAGAACAACTCATGTTACCCCAACGCGGAGGGTGCCAGCGCCTGTCGGGCTCACTGGTGAGGGGGAATTGCGTCAGTGCAGAAATTCAGCCGGCAGAGCTGCTGCGGGGTTCACTGCAGCCACATCGTCTGGGCTGGACGTGTCCCCCCGCAGCTGAAGGGGGACAGTCCCAGGCTGCCCACCGCGTCCCACTCTCCTGCCCTCGGGCCGAGCTGAAGGGCGGCGAGGAGACCCGATGCCAGGAGCTGGCTTGCCAGTCTGTCCTTTCTTTTCTTGCTCTTTTTTGTCCTGGTCCTGAGGCTCTCCGGGACCACGCAGAGCAGAGCACGGGCGAGATGCTCTCATCTCTGCGTGCGAAGCACAAGCCCAGCATCAAGAGCATCTGAACGCTGGAGCAGAAAGAATGAAATCTGAAATTTATTTCAGGAAGTTCCATGAAAGAGGACTAGCTGTGACAGCGATGCTTAACGAAACGCCTGCTTGTCCTGGGTCAGTAGGCAGCAGAGGCAGCCCCCTGCCCTGCCCACCGGCTCCCCGGCCTGGACCGGACGGCCAGGTCACCCGGCTGCTGGCGGTTCTCTCGGAGGCTGAAGACACCAGAGTCCTCCAGGAGCAGAAGAAAGCCTCATACGCTGTTTTCCTGAGGTTTGCCACAGGTCCTTCACAGCCAGGCTTCCTGTCTGCCCCGAGCAGCGTTGTCCGGGAGGCTGGAGCCGTTTGCTCGGGCGGGACACGCAGCTCCCCAGCACTGCGCAGCCGACCTGTCGACTCTTGGTTTTAACGCAGGTTAAGCCCAAGGGCCACTGGAGACAGGAGGAAAGCAGAAGGGAAAGGTTTTGGGGTAGATCCATTAACAAATCCCTGTAAAATATTTTTTCCACTCTCGCTGCTGTTGAAGTGTATTTTTTCTTAAAAACACTCAGCCTGATTCCTCTTCTCCAGGCTCAGATTTGACTCAAAGTGCCGTCGGGCTCCTTAGGTCTGTTTTGGACCAGACTGCAGGCAGACCCCGCTAGCACCCGCAGGGACCGACGGGTTGACCCACAGAGGCCATGTGAGCAAAGAGAAAACACCACAAACAGCCAGACAATGCGCTGCAATACGTACCCTCTCATCTCTCTCGCCAGAATATCTGCAATTTCCATCTCCCTTACTGCTAGCAAATGCACTGATGCATTACAAGTCTTGGGAAAGTTTCCCATCTAAATATTTTTTCTTCTGTGAAAGCTTTTAATAATTCACATCCAACCTAGAAAACCACCCCAAGGGACGCCCTGTCTTCTCAGCTGTGGGGCGGAGAGCCTAGACCCTGCCTCTCCGATGCTGGACAACTCCAGACTCTCTCTCACAATTTGTTAGGCCTAATTCAGCTTTCAGCTTTTATTAACTCTGCTTTTTCCTAATTTTGATTCATAGACTAAAGAGACTGGCTGGTTGGCTTGATCCTGACCACAGCTGGTCCATCAGCCAAGAGCAGCCGAAAGTTTGGCTGGCCATCGTGCCTGCTGATTTTGGCTCGGCTCTTCCATGCAGAGAGTTCTCCGCTCCGCTCCGCTCCCCCGGGCAGCTCCGGCAGCAGCCGTTCGACGGGGAGGTGCTGGGCTCCAGCGCTGCAGAGCACCTCGGCGCTCCGTGCCCCGACCTACAGCAGGGCTGGCAGAGCAGGAGAGGTTACGAACTTAGCGAAGGAGGAGGAGTTGTACGTACTAGCAGGTATTAAATAGCATGGGCAAAACTTAGCAGATTAATCCTTCTCCTTTGTTAACAAAAGTGCCTGGAAAAACATGGAACTTATCTAAAACAATACACATAGATACACGCATGCACATACGTATGTAAATCTTGCGAGTATGCACGTGCGTGTTTGAAAGCAGGGAGGCTGGAAACGCACACCTTTGCTTCCCAGGGTTATTTCACCATTACTCAGTTTAAGTCCTCCCACCACAGAACTGCCAGGATGAAAACTATTTTTTGATTCCTTTTCTCCTATGCCATGTTAATTTTTTTTAATGTCAAATGTGATGCTTTTGACACTCGTAAAAAGCATTCATTTGTAAATGAATTTATTTATAGGCTTTTTCTATAGAGTTCAGCACCGTCGAGTCTGAATGCCCTTCAGAAGTTGCTAGGTGACACTGTCATACCGCAGCCGGAGGAACAAATGAGAGCTTGTAATGCTGGTGCAGTGACTTCAGCCAAACACCCTGCTTGCCTTTTGACAGATGCTTTATTTTTTCCCCCAAATCATTGTGGGTTTGTTATGAACTGCGAGGAAGCTCAAATTATACTTTTCCCTGGTTATGGTTTCGTTCGTAACTAAACCAGTTCATAAAGTCAATGCAAATCTTTGTGTTGTTTTCATGGAAATCAGAGCAAATTCATATATTTACATGAGCAACAGTAATGGTAGACTGATCCAGAAAAAGACATTTTCACAGCATCTAGCCCGACCTGCATGTATGGAAGCTGTAGCTGACGCCTCGCTCTCCTGCCTGCACGGGAAGGGAGTGCAGCCGCCCCGGAGGGAGCATCCTCGGCTCCGTAACCCCCTCCACGCTCGGGACGGGCGGGTGAGAACCGGGGCGCACAGCGGGGCCGAGGGGCCGCACACGAGCGGAGACGCTCCCGCGGCGCGTGTCCGTGCTGCTCAGCCCGGGACCGAGGAGTCGGGGCCGACAGCACGGATCCTCGAGCAGAACCAGCACCGTTTCTTCCTCCCCCTTCCCAGCAGCTGGAACCACAACAGCTGACATTAGAGCTCCATGGCAGGGAAGGGGATGAAAAGAGCAGACACCTTTTTGCTTTTTCACATAATGGCCTCAAGATGCATCACGGGAGGTTTAGATTGGATATCAGGAAAAATTTCTTCACTGAAAGAGTGGTCAGGCCTTGGCCCAGGCTGCCCAGGGCAGGGGGGGAGACCCCATCCCTGGAGGGGTTCAAACACCGTGTGGATGTGGCACTTCAGGACATGATTTAGCAGGCATGGGGGTGTTGGGGTGACGGTTGGACTTGATGATCTTAGAGGTCTTTTCCAACCTTAATGATTCTGTGATTTCTATGATAATTTTCCTTCTTTTATTTTTTTTCTTAAAACAAACATTTCCCAATTTCCTCTGTCCCTGTTCCGAGACGGTAACGATGCTACGTTGACTCTGAGGGTTCACAAGGTGTTTCCACTCACATGGAACCGGTGGGAAATGGTTCCCAGCCTACGGAGCTGGGAAAGGCCGCTCAGTGGGGCTCGTCTGCAGCACAACTGCGAGTCTGAAGCGGGGCTGTCGATGGGCTTTCAAGGCTTTGCCCTGGCTCTCTCTGGCAACGTTGTTCTGATCCACATTGGGATTGACTCGAGATGTGTTCCTGAGCAGGGTAAACAATAACTTAAAGCAGCTGCTGATTAGCTCGGCTCTGTTCTGCTCTTGCTGTTCATGTCTAGATACCCCCTTCAGAAATAACAAGCAGAAGGAAAACATCCAAGCAGAAGTATCAGAAGGCAAAGGAAAAGAAATGGACAGGGATTGCAAGTGAAAAATTAATGAGAAGAGACTCGTTTCGCAGAGCCGTGCTGCATCTGAGCAAGGACCAGTGACCCAGAAAGAGAAATCTGTAAAAGTTTAGACCAAGGTGCAAAGCTTGGCGGCCTCTTTCCCTCCCACATTCACGCACAAGGCTCCCTTGCCCACGGCCCCCGTGAGCTCACCTCTGAGGTCTCCCCGCCGTGTTCCCTCGCCCCGGGCAGCAGCAGGGCTCTCCCAGCGCTCCCGGGGAGGCTTGTGCCTGGGCGTGAGCCCGGAGGATCCGCGCTGTGGGCTCGGCATGGCGTGTCTCAGGTTTGTTTGGGGATATCAAAGCCCCTTACACAGCCATTTGTTTTTCCTGTGCATTCAACATATATAAATAGATGTCTGTTATATATACATAGAAATAAAAGCACTTAGCTCCTGGCCAAGATGAGACCCTTGGTAACACCGCTGCTGCCTGGTGAGAATTCCCTTTCTGGAAAGCTTGGGATCGTTCCCAGCATAGGCAAGCAGGTAAAAATCTGTGTGTGGGGGTGCAGTAGGAGTTTGCAGAACATCATTCTCGCTAAAAAAATAGATGTATATAAAATGGCACCTGGCTAGTACTAAAAAGGATGGGGAAGATTTCTCACTATTTCACAACTCAAACTCTCAATTAATGGGCATGCCCTTTCCTAGCCGATCCCACAAGAAGACGACCTGCAGCACCTTGCCTGGCAGGGCTGAGGTTCTCAGCCCCACCACTCGCCACTCGGTGCCTGGAGAGCAGGGCTCTCCCCAGGGTCCCCGGCAGAGCGAGGAGCATCTGTGGGAGCACCAGGTCAGCGCGTAGCTGCAATCACACCCCTTGCTTACTCGCCTCTTGCCCTGAGTGGAAACTCAGGAGAATTATTTAAAATGAAAGCTTTTGTCTTCTGTCTTTAGAACATCTTAGGTGATACTGAGCAGCTCTGTCCCTGCTGCTAACGGGTCTCCAGGTACTGACACGGCAGTTGCCTCTCCTGCCCATCTTTGCCTTTGCCTTGCAGTTTGGATAAAGGGATCGAGGCATCATCTGCTGTCGCAGGGCGCAAGCTTTGTCTCTGGGGAGCATCATCCCTTAGCAGTCAGCCTAATTTGATTGTTTCCAAACCAGAAAGGACAGCTGTCAGCCGCTCCCAGAGTGGATTCCAAGGCTATAATCAAGAAATCTTCTCCAAGAAGTTGTTCAAGGGTGGTGCTTATCACTCTTCAGAAGACTGGGAAGACAATGAACTAGTCAATTTACTCTAATGGGCAGGTGCAATGCGAGTATTTAGTGTCTCATTAATACTGACTGACAAGGCTTAAAGGAATTGCAATGCCATGGATGTCAGCTGCTGGGCTGGCAGGACATGAAGCAGCGACGATCAATATCTGTACTTGCACAAGAAGCTAATTCCAGTTTATTTTCCGAGGTGTTAACTATTGAAATTAACAGTGTGTTTAAATCTTGCACTCTGTGAATCTGTGCAGTTCACTTTGAGACAACCGCCCTTAGTTCTCCTGCGGTTGCAAGGAACCAGCATAGAGCGGGGTGGGGGGGGAGAGGCTGTCGAACCACCTGTGGCACGGTTAGGTCTGGAGAAACACGCGCTTCCCGAAACCTGGTTCCTTTCTGGTTTAGCACACCTCATCCATTCTGCTGCCGGCACCTGCAGCTTGGCAGCCCTGGGACCCCTGCCCCGAGGGCAGAGCATCCCTAGGGGCTGGCGCAGGGGAGCCTGCGTGGCCAGCGAGCCACTTCTAACCTCATGCTGCTAATTAAAAAATGCCCTTGAGTCAGCTTCAAGCCAGGCAACAAAACAAAGGAGCCCAAAAGGCCTGGAGAAGGATGGATGTGCAGGAAATAGCAAGACCCACGAGACCTTGCTGTTGGTGACAGGCAGACAGTTTCAATATAGAGAGCTTAAGGCTTGCTGAAACTTGTTTGAAACCGCTTAGGTGCAGTTCCCCGTTCAGACATACAGGCGAATTGTTTCCTTTCCTCTTCACAAACATCTGATTATTTATCAGAGTTGAACTATTACTGGCTTAACAAAGACAGAACTGCACACAAGGTAATCAGAGTATTTTAAAATTAAATTCTCTGTTTTGCCCTTTGTGAGCTGAAAGAATCTTTTCGATGCTGACAGACAATTGGTGACAGCTAGACAACAGTACTTAGCAGACAACATATTTCTTGAACGTGAGCATTTAGGGGATTCCAAGTAATTCCTATCCCTTATCACCTTTAAAAGGATTTTCATTAATCACTGATCAGCATAGCAAAATAATTTGCAGAACAGAGCTGTGCCTGTAAACCATTGACTTTGACTATTTGCTTTTCATCAAACAACTAATTTGCACTTTAACCTATTTCCTGCTCTTTTTCAGGTGACTGTGACTTTCCAGTATAAGAATAAAGCATTATTATACGCAACAAATAGAGCATATCTAAGAACATGCTTTCAGCAAAATAGTTCTAAAACTTTTGATGTTTGTGGTCGTTATCACTAAGGTTAATGATGATAAGAATAACAGCAAACCATAGGTGCTGAAACTCTTACAATAAAAGAGCAACAAAGTGAATAGGAAGCTTTAAAGTACTAACATTTATATGCATCTACGATCCTCGCGTGTGACTAACTCTGCAAAGTCCATGTCCATTTTGCTTCAAGATTTCTGCATTTTGATACCAAAGACGTTGTACGGAAACCTGATGTTTTGAAAATGGACGGATCTCATATTGGTTCTGCATCGCGATAAAACTTTTGCCCTCAGCCTCGTGACTGCTATGAAATACACGTTTCTATTCCAGCTGATTTAGGAAAAAAATACCAATTTCTATATACTGGAGGTGATAGAGAAACCCAGCAAATCGAGACTGCAGCGAAAGTGATGAAGCCAATTTGATCAGAAAAGAAGTGAGAATGTCACAGACTTTCCCATTTCTTGGGACACGCGGGACCTGTCCCTGTCACTGAATGCAGCAGAGGCGTTGCCATCGGCCCCAGGGTGGCGGGGAGCACCCACCCCTCCCTCTGCGAGAGAATTCTGCTCTCTCTTCCGACCTGCCCTTCAAGTCTAGTATGTGCTAATGAAATTGCTCTAATCAATCAGCGACTACTGATCCAGATAGAAAAGTTTAGCTCCCCTCAGCAGAAATAAAAATGATGAAGCCTTCCAACAAAAAACTCTGCATTTTCAAATGCTGTGATTAAAAGTACAGTTTCAGACACACGCAATAAATACAAACCAGAGAGAGCTCTTAAAGATGAGCTACAGCCGATCTCCCTGTACAGTTTGTCTTCTCGCTTCTCAGGTTGCTAAGATACTAGCAGTATTACCTTTCACTACGTCTTTGGGATTTGAAGATTTCTGTTCTCCTACACCCTGTAGGAGTCTCCTGAATGAACTGTACCCATACCTTTCCCTGCCCCTTTCCCTTCAGAAAGGGCAGGCGGAGAGCGTGGGTGGGATTCTGCACGCACGCAGAGCCACAGCCCTGCAGCTGCTCCCGCGGAGCTCTCCTGCCTTCCAACCGCTTGCAGTCTGGCCTGGCAACTGCTCGATTTAGAAATGGAGAGTTGAGGGGCTGTGCCATGCCAGGTGATGTCGACTCTTCTCCAAACGCAAATAACTTCACTGTCCGAAAAGATGCCAGAAGTATTTTATGAGAGGGTTTTCTGATTTTCAAAGTTAACTTTCAAGTTCTATGTTCAAGTACCTGATTGCCTCAACCAAAATAATTTTGACGTCTAAATAGTTTTGCATTTCCGTGCTCTACCATCAGCCTTGAACCACCAGGCAGCCTCCAGGCCGGGAAGTTATCTTCAGGATTTTATAAATGATGATGTCCATTTCCAGGAGCACTGAAGATGGAGTGATTTGAAAAAAACCTAATTCTTTAAAGTTCATCGCTCTCACCAAGCATGATTAAACGCTATGTAATTTAACACTATTTGCAGATAGAAAATCAAAGCGCTTGCCCCCAGCATGCTGACATTTACAGCAGTGGAGAGCGCTTGCACATTTTATGCTTATAATAACGATGAGGTATGAAATAGATTCCGATAATGCTTTGAACACTGTGGAAGTCTCGTCGTTTATTGCAGCGTATGAGCTCGTGCTGGATCCCTACCATTATTGTGACGTATTTTTATACAGTAGAAGTGAAGAAAAGCTTTATTTCGTTGATAGATCATGGATGAATCCTCAGAAGTCCAGTGAGCAGGTTCTCTTCAAGCAAGCCCCGCTGTAGGGCTAATCTCATTTCTTGCAGGGTTTGTCTTTTTTTTCTTTGTTCGTTAGTAAAGACTTGGGTAGAAAAATAGCTGATGTGGATTGTCTGTAACTCCTTACTGCAAAGGGATCCGATTCTCTCTGGAGACGCCCTGCTGTCAAATCTTTGTGTGAAATTATGCTACATCACAAATAACCAGGTACGTGGAGCAATCTCAAGAAACTGCAAATCAGCCTAAATTTTAAATGAACGCAAGTCAAATGCACACGAGGTGCCAGAATATTCCTTTTAAATAAGCTGCCTCCCAAATCAGTATCAGGATTTAAAATATTTATCTGGTGTGTGCTTGGACTCCTTTCCTAAAGGTGCTGGAGAGTTCGATTCCCTTGGGCAGTAAATTTCAGCTTTGGGTGTTTTTCGTCTGAGCATTAATAGCTGCAAGCACAATTCTGGCTCTCTGATGTCTCTGGACTGTATTCCCTCCATACTGTGAAATGGAAGGATATGAAAAGGAGCAAAGGCTCTTAAGAACAGATTCCCATAATTTATACATGTTCAAAATCTTTCAGAAATTGTATTTGAATGTTTACAGCGTTACCTCCCATCAAAACAAGGTTAAAAGCAAAATCATTTTAGCCTACTGCAAGCGTGGGGCCATTCTGCACAGTCCTCTGTGCTTAACCAAGAATATACGTGGACGCGTAGTTTACTCGTTTTGCTCATAAAACACGTTAGACAGACACTTCAAGCCCGGAGCCACCTCTGAACGTGCCTGAAAGCAGTTTAGGAATTTTGTTTGGAAACCTCCAGAAGGCCGTGGACACGGTCATGCTCTTCCTTTACCACCACGGTGCGGTCCCTCCCGATGCCGGTGCTTGCTAGCCCATCTCCCTCCCTACCCCACGTACACAGTAACAGCACGAAGAATCTGCTCTCCTCCTTGGAGCTTGATTTAGATCATGACATTAACGGCCACAAGCTGCCTCAACCTTGTGAAAGAGGAACCGTTCAGATCGAGCATCTATATAGATGTTTGCTCTTCAGGGCAAAAGTCTTTAGAATTAAAGCATTAACAAATCAAGATAGGCTTTAATAAAATTTCAGTTGAATCCAGATGATTTTAAATGAGCTCTATTGACCGCCTGCAGCCTACTGATTCATATTTGTCCTTTTTTGAAGAAAGCCGATAAATGCATAGGAGCTCCTTAAATGATCTGTTTGAGGTTAAATAGAACAATATTAGGAAAACAGGGAGGAATACCAGCATACAAAAGGAAGGCCCCAGCTGTGTCGGGACTCATCTTCCAATGTATTGGCTACTTATTTTAAATATTTTTCTGTGGTACTACAAGCATAGCAGGTATTAAACCAATGCATTCAACTTTTGAGCCCAGCTTTGCTTTCTGGCTGGTTTCAAACTCTCACAAGGGCTGCAGGCAAGATGGAGAACAAGATCTGGACCACTGAAAGCACAACCGAGACCCCTGACAAGTTTCTTAGCAGGGTTATCTGAAGCAGTTGAAGAGCTTATCTGTGGCTGCCCTCACGATGAGGGCAATAAACTGCAGCAGAGAAATAGCCCCCAGGGCTGGCAGCAAGGGTGTGTGAAACGGCTCCCCTCCCCCAGACCCACAAAGACCTCGACTCAGCTTTGTAGGGTTGAACGCACGCAACAGCAAAGCAGCAGCTGATGACCTGGTTTTGGTGAAGTCAAGGTCAAGATTCACTTACCTTGGAGCCATAACTTGACCTTTTAGTTATGGTGATGATCATTTGTAGAGCTCTGCTCTCCTGCTGAAGAACATGCTCACCACAGAAGTTCTTTGGGCACAGACATGGAGAGAAGCCTGCAAAGCATGCTTTGGGTGATGTGGGTGTATGCTCCTGGAGGTGGGAGCGTGCTTCTGCAGCTGCTCTGGGAACAGTGGATAAAAGCCATCGCTTGCAGAGCCTCCAGACAACAATATCCCCCTGGTATTTTCAGAAAAATAATCATGCAGACTCTATCCAACCTCGGTCTTGTTTATGCAGCTGAGCGTAGTCAGGTGTTATATTAAAGAGCTGGGCAGCAAGTTCTGTTCACAGTTGTCTCATGCACTGATAATTGCAGCAAGCTCCAATCACCGGCAATGTCAAAAGTACTTTACAGATCTTCAGTGTTATTTGGTCAGCTCTCTAAATCCCATCCTCAGTGATCATTATCTTCAAGAGTCTCTTGTCTCTGCTTTTATATTTTTACTCATCAGTGCTGTTCACAAGTACCTCATCACGCCACATTGTGCCTGCAGTCACCTTACCCCCAAAGCCAGAAGCTCTGCACTCGCACGCCACCTCAAGCTGCAATCAAACAAACAAATTAAACATTGCAGCATCAGCCAACAAAGTGGCAAAATATATGTAATTCGTCCTTGGGAAAAGTGGTTTCTGTGCCGGAGCATGATCCACACCTATCCCTACATCGTTTAAAATGTGGTTTTGTATTTCTGAGATACGTAAGAGAACAAACTGGATTCCTCCCTCTATCCCATCTGAATAATCCTGGATTTCAGACTGAACGCTGATCTCAAGCAGATAAGAAGATATAACTGTCAAAGACCACATCTCCAGCTTGCTAAGACAGACACAAAGTGTTCATTTCTACACCTTGTATTAACAAAAAACCCAAAGAACTTGCCTCTATTGAGAAGATGATGGATGGTTCCTCACTGACCGTCGCAAGCAGCCTGGGATTTCGTCTGCTCCTCAGCCAATAGACCTGGTAAGTCAGCTCCCGTTCACCTCTGAGATGCCACCATCAGTTCGTCGAGTACGTATAGCTCTGTATGGCTCAAAGCACTGTTGCATATGCAGTATCATAATTATAGTAACCGCATAGAGCAAAAGGAAAAGTATGAAGTAATTTCAGAAAAAAACATTAATTTTAGTGTTTTACAGTCCAAGTGTATGAGTATCACCAGAGGATGCATGAAAAGTGAGACACCTGATCTGTTGTGAAGCATTCATGTTAGAACTAAAGGAACACGTATCTTGACAGTATTATTAAATACGTCTTGGAAATCCAGTTGGGACTAAATAACCCATTTAGTAAATACGCTTCCCCTCTTGCAAATAAATCCATTGGAGGACTTGCTTTCTTACTGTAGGCCTGCTTTCATTGGGAAAAAAAATAATGTTCTTTAACTCTAGATCCTACTTCCCAAAGGGATGGATAGTCTCAGCTAATTTACCTCCCGTCTCAGCTAATGTGCCTCAAGATCAAAGGGAAGTGCCCCTTCACCGTCTTTCTAACACGCGACGGTTCATGACCGCTGCTCTCCCAGGAGCACAGAGAAGATCGCGCTGTTCAGCAGTGAGTGCCAGTCTGGAGCTTCGGCAGCATCTGCTTCGGAGCGGGGATGGCAGCATCGTCACCCAGGAGGAGGGGTGCCAGGGCAGAGCTCTGCGGAGCCTTGGAGCCGGCTGGGATGCCAAGGCCAGGCCCTGCCTGACGCTGCCTTTTGTTTCTGCTTGTGCCAGCTTTCTCGCTCCCCAAGGTTCAGAGATGCTTTGCCTCTAGGTCGCAAACTCTTCAGGTAAATGAATCTCTTGGACTGTTTTGTTATCATCTAAAACACAACAGAAGTAACAGACTGTAGGTCTAGCTGTAGAAGTATTTAAGGCAGCCATGTAAATTTGGATTCTTTCTTTCTTTCAACTGAAGTAACCATTTTTGGTTGCAGCCTAGAAGCTACTTCTTCCACCCCCTGACATAGCAGGGACTCCATCACTACAGAGCTTTTAGAATCACAGAATCACACAATGGTGGGGTTTGGAAGGGACCTCTGTGGGTCATCTAGTCCAACCCTCTTGCCAAAGCAGGGTCACCCATTTTGCTGGAGATCATAAGCAATCCTTCCTTCGTCCCCCTCCTCAAGAGGACCCTCCCTTAGTTACGTGCCATTTCAGAACCTAAGCCCAGCTGTCAGGGCAACAGAGCACAGCAGAATGGTTTTGCAGAAGCTGTGATGAGAAAACATTAAATTAATTCTTGGTTTTGAATTCAGGAACCTCTAGAGGTCTTCCTGACTTGCTTAAACACAACCTGTCTGGCCCTTTTCCTTATATGCTCATCGCCCTTGCACATTCAGGTAGATTTGTCACCTAGTTTTTGTGAGAAGCATTCCTACAGTGTGGCCTGCTGGACTGAGAGGTGGTCTTTGAAAACAGGAGTTTGCCGCTCACGGACGACAACAGGAAAACCACCCCTCTGCCTCTGTTTTTGTCCTCTCAACAACACACCAAATCATAACCATGTTACATTTATTACTATAAAAACCCTTCACATTTTGTAACAAAATGCATAAGAAATTGGCATCTTCTGTAAAGTTCAGAGGAAATGGACCATTTAATGTAAAAACAGGGCTGTGAATCGTAAAGACTTGATCTGAAGTCGTGTCACCCAAGGCCGAGTCCCAGCTATGAGCAAACATTTCAGCAATCTCACACTCCATTAACAATAATCTCAGCTACAGCTGATTCCCTTCATTTTGTACATTGTGCAAAAAAATCTCCTTTTGAATTGTTTTACAGCTGACAATTAATACTTTGGCAATTACAGTTCTGTGTGTGCTCCTGCTCTGGATACCAGAAATCCCAGTGGCAGACACGCTACTCAATTTTGCCGGCATTGCTTTAAAGTAACATCTCGAAGGCTCTAGTTACAGTAATTATTATAACACACAGAAGTTAAATTAGTATCTGCTAAATAGGTTATTAAACAGACTTCACACACTGTGATGAGTAGCAAATAGCTAAATTAACGTAACATGTATAAAAAAGGCCAAAAACCTACTTAAATCAGAACCAGTGGTAGCGTCACAGAAGTACAGATGGCCTGAATCTAGAATACAGTTAAGATTTCACCCTACCTGGTGAAGAAAAACTTGGGAAATGGTCTTACTAGTCAACATTTCTATAAGAAATACCAAAGTCACCTTTCATTGCATTGCAACAGCTAGTGATGATGGTGACATTTTACGGGGTCTTTTCCTACATCTTGTTGCCCTGAGATACTGAAAAAGATGAACTTATTATGTGTATTTTGGTCATTCGACACCATGTACTTACTGTGATGTGATTAGTGACCTTCATATCTTGCTTGTCAAAATCTCCATTATTGAGATCTCCTTCAACTACTAAACATAACCAGCTGTGGGGAGAAGCATGATTTTTACTTGATTGAATGCAGCAACACTATACAATAATCTAGGGAATGGAAGGAAGAAACTGAATTTCTAGATGAAAAAGCGGGGACAAATTTAGAATTCTAGAACAGAAATCCTTGAATTTGTCTTGTTATATCTGCCTACTTTTGTAGGTACGAAGAAGTAGACTCCGCTTATCCCTGAGTTATCCTATCAGTTCTTGTAGCTCAGTATTTGCATCCTTCTACTGCATAAACTCGTTTGTCCTTTTCTGAACAGTATCAGGTCAAGCCACTGCCTGCATGAAAACACTAAGCTTACTGTTCAGGGAAAACAGGCTACGGCTACAGACATGACATTGTTATACATAAAAAGTCAGTATATTAAAACCCAGAGTGTTCTCTAGTCTCTTTCCGATGTTGTTATTCTGCAAATACCTTTAGTACTGGGAGGTAACATTTTTTTCCAGGCAGAACTGTAATTTTCCAGTTAGTAAGGTCTTTTTAAGACTTTGATACTAAAAGCTAGAATGGGATGTGTTACTCTAAATCTTGGCTGCATATAGAATGGATTCTCTTTCTATTACCTCAATAGGATAACAACATTGAAACACCGCTAGTACAATTGTTCCCTATTACCGTGAAATAAAAATATTCCTTGATGAAAGAAAGTAATTGTACGTTTCTCAGCAACTGTGTGGTGCTCACATACTGTTCCCCTAATGAGACAAACCCAGGAAGATCAAGAAGTCATGTAATGATGAACCCAAACTATACAGGCACTTAGGAAAATTTGCATATTAGAGAAGTTCTTGCACTACTGCAGCAGGTTTGTAACTCCACACGCTTCTCCCTCCTTTTGTAGTGAGCATCATGGTGAAGTATAAATAGACTTTTTCTTTTCCCCGTGGTACCCTTGTCCACACGGGCTGTGGATCCCTTTCCTCAATGTTTCATCAGAGTGTCACTGCACTCACAGATCGCCGGTGGCTTCCATGGCTAAAACTGTGAGCAGGATCTTTAGTCTGTTTGCCACCGTCCTGTCCAGGAGTTGTTACCCTGCTGGGTACAAGGGGGCAATGGCCAGAGAAAGGTCCTGCTGAAGAGTCTGTAGCAGCAGATTCTTCCTCTGCCCACCTATTGAAGAAATAGTAGCCTTCTTCAGGTGTCCGTCTCCTGAGAGGATTCGCTTCAGAGGCAGAAGGTCCCTGACTTTCTGCGTCCCCATGAAACCCAGCTGCTGCCATCGGATGTAAAAATGGTGACACACACAAGTGGCTGATGTTTTGCTCCAGGTCATCATTAGGCACAGATGATCCTACAGGTGCACCAGAAGTAGTTTCCTTTCTTGATCTCAATTTCTGGATTTCAAGCTCCTGTTGCCCTCTAGGAAGGTTATCTAGTTGCTGTGCTTTCAGAATCAGAGATGATCCAAAGGTTCCTCGTAGAGCACAAATAAAGAACCTGATGAAAGAGGAAGAGAATGGATTGTCTTACCAGTGGGCTTCTTCCATAATCTGCGTCACATAACACAAATCCAGTTGCTAATTTTCCATCGTCCTACAGGCATCTGGTAGAAGCTTTATACCTGGTAGATGAAAGCTGGCTCCTGAATGTCAACTACATGTATACAGATGCTAAATAAATGATAATAGAACCATTTGATTGCTGAACAATGCAAGAAAGTTAGGCAGAAGCTCACCAAGAGATGCAGTATTTGAGGAGCTTGGTACGGTTATACTGCTAAAACAAGATAAAGAAGGGATCGTCATTTGGTAGATAACATAAAACCAGAAATTTAAAAAACTCATCTTGTGGATTTGCTCAGGAAGCAGTAAAAAACCCATGTGCCCTACCTGCCCTTTGCAGGACAGAGAACTTCTATAAGTATGCGTTATGTGCAGTGAGAGAGCACACATCCTCTCTCCATATCACGTCAGATTTTTCTGAAAACCAAAGCCTCTTTCAAAGCATCTTTCTAATAGGGTTTGACCTTTATGTATATGGCCTCAACACACATTTTGAAACAAGCATGGTCGGTCCCGCCACATCTCAGGTCTGGAACTGTGCAGTTGCTCGTTACTGTTGAGCAGCTGAGAGCGCGACTACAGAGAGCCCACGTCCATCTGCATCTGGTGTGGACCTCATTGTCCTCTGGCTTTGCCCTCAAGTTGTCCTCTATGTGTTCTGTGCAGATTCAGATCCCTTTCTTCTTCTTAGGCTTGAGGGTTTTAGTGCCTAACGCTGTGCGGTTCGTGTCCCGAAGCAAAGCTGAGAGGCAATTTTGAGATGCAGATGCAGAGAGGATGCACTGCAAAGGTACCATCAGAGAGTGTTCTGGGAGTAGCCCACACGCGGGCAGGGCACAGGCAAGCCCCAACGGAGAACCTGCAGGGTCTCACAAACCTCAGCTAGCACAGAAGGCAGCGGCAAAAGGAAGGAGAGCAAGGATTTTAACAAAACCTCATAGTAAAAAACCAGAATCTCAAACCTCCAACTGGTTTCTGAAGGAGATAAGGAGCAGGCAGCACGGTGAGATGAACCAACAGAAACTCAAAATTAAGTGTACCTTAACAGAGGGTGTTTTCACCACTGCTGTGATATGCTGACACAGCTCAGTTGTAGCAGCAATTGGGGGCTGAATGTTCTGTGAGCTGAGGACTCTGCAGAAAATAATCTGGGGTACCTACACGAAGGAACAATAGTTCTCCAGCTTTGAAGATCTCAAGATACAAACCTTTAAGCTCAGTATCCTACTGAGGCAGCAACAATCTTAACCTTGCTGAGTTCCCAAGATGGAGATATGAGTTCTCTAACCACGTGTTTGATGTAGCTCTCAGTAGAAAGCTCTCAGGGTTGAAAATGGTGTGAGGGCTGATAGGAAAATAAAAATCACGTGGGAACAAAACAGACTGGAAAAGGATGCCCTGCCCAGAAAACATGAGACCTTACTGAACTACTTGTTGTTTATCCTGACCTGAAATTATATCATGTAACATGAAATCACAAGAGCCTCTCAACTCAAATGAGGAAATAACAACAACAATATGAAGAAAAATATTACCTAGTCTTAAAGGTTCCTTTCTAGGCACAGTTTGGGCTCAGATCCTAATGCCTTGGAGCACTTACAAAATCAGATACTACAAACATTTTCCTGATTCTTGCAATACCGGTGTGCTGCACTACTTCATGACAACTAGGATGAGGAGACTAGCAAGATAGTCAAATAAACCATTTTTTTTCATCTTCCAAGCAAAAATAAAAAATTTAAGCAAGTGGGGCAACTCAGACAAAGCATATCTGCTTAAAAATGATTAAGGTACGAAGCATCAAGAGTAGTAAGGTTACCATAGACGTATATGGGAACAGAATCATCATGTTTTACATCCAGATTGTTTTTCAGCAACCTATCAAAAGAATTATCCCTCTCCAAATATTATTCAGCCTCAGTTAAAGCTATCTTTTACGTACCCAATTTGTTGCACAGGGGAAAACTAAGATTCTGGATGAAGAAAATGATTTGATATGGAAAGATGTTCTTAAATTCGGCTTAGTAATGCACTGTCATATACTAAAGAAACCGAACACATTTTGTAAGTCTCAAAGCTTATGGAATATTCCAAAGCCTACCTTTCTAACCTCGATCAGCCCAACAACATTGCGTTCGTAATGGCGAACAACTACGCAGCAGATTTGTACCAGTAAACTCTGAAGTAGCCCAGAAAGAAAGGTTTTCCTGATGGGAAAGCAGAAGCAGTAGATATACAGCAACTTACCCAGGGTTATACAACTGAATAAATGAATGGTTTATGAACTGAAAACGTGAACCCAGGCATTGAACTTCCACACTGATCACCTATGCCTGTGCAACACGGGTGCCTGACATATCTCACATCTATATACATCATTATCGTTATTTCACTCAAACGCCTGCAAATCCACAAAACGAAAATGGAGAGGCAAAGAGGGCATCAGGCAAACCTTGGCAGGAGCGCGACGACCGGGGTGAGAAGACACAGTAGGTAGAAGGTGGGGTCTGCAAGCTGCTTCTCCATAATCCAGTAGGGGTTGGCGGGAGGGTTGCAGACCATGCAGGCGGCGTTGTAGATCAGAGAGAAGACGAGGTAAAGCACCACACTGCCGACCATCGCTACCAAGTGGAACAGGGTCTGTAAGCACAACAGCGCGAAATGACAGCGACGCTTGTGAGGCTCTGGCTCTGAGACGGGAGGATGCAAAGCAGGATTAGAAAGAACATGTCCAGTAGGTCCGTGCTGCTCATAAGTGCAGCAGGAGAGATACCTGGAAATGAACTTACAGAACAAGTGACAGAGAATACAGTTCTTTAAGAAACGCGTCGACACATAATGGCATACAAATCGTGTGCTGTCCTGTCCGAAGGCACAGCAGCAGCAAGTTCTGTCACTGTGCACACGAAGGTATTATCCCAAGGCTAATGATCAATTCTGGCACATTGTGAATCCTCAGTGCATCTGTTACTCACCTTTTGTGACCCAGAATTCGGGTGAATGACTCCGAAAGACAATGCCATGTCTACACAGTATGCCAGGTTCAGAAAAGAAAAATAATCGTGTGAATAGCACAGGCCAAACACATACCCACGTTTTCATTTCCAGAGCCTGGTGCAAGAGAATGGTCAGGAGGGAGATGGTGTTGATGGGGTTTCCAAAGGAAAACACATCTATGTCAGAGTCCTCGTACGCCTAGAAAACAGGCAGAGAGACTGTGATGAAAGCTGACTATTCAGCAGTGCTTTTTTCTATTTTTTTAAGGAGAACAGGAGAAGAATATTAATGACCTCAGTACTTACCATGTAGGGGACAAAGAAGCAAATGAGGCTTTGATAGAAGGCATCCAACATCGTAATAATAAAAGTTGACAGCCTGTATATCTGCAGGAGTTCATAGATAACAGTCATTATTATGATGGGACACACATCTCTAGTCTGTCCTGCAGACATAATTTCTGTCTGTTTTTCTTCCATTCAGACTATTGATTATAGCTAACAGGTCTCCCTTCGTGAATAAATGCCTCCTGAGCAGCTGATTTAGACCAAAGCCATATCTCTAAACAGCCATTTTCTCTGTTCTAACTAAAGAGAGACCTTAGGAAGATTAGCCAGTCTACTAAGGGTCTTAAAAGATGAATGTCATGAATGCCCCATTGCTCCGCAAAGGACCCCATTCCTCAAATTCATTTGCAAAGCTCTTCCTAGAGCCATAGAAATGGTCAAAAATCCTTTCTGTTAAGGTTCCTTCCATCAAAAATCTCTTTTGTGACATTTTGACTACTTGTCATACGCCAGCTCCAGTGGAATAGGATGCGTTATTGGAGTGACAGAAGGCTGGGCTCCTCTTGTTTCAGCGTAGACAAAATGCCAAAGCAACAACAATACTTCTGCAAAACAGTAAAGAGCATATATTTCTCATACACGTGAGGTCCAAGAGCTCTTAAGGAAAGGGACAGAAAGTCCTACAGAGAATCCTGAAAATCCTGCACTCCCTCGCCTAGGTTTTCGAAAATATCACTAAACACGATGCGACCCACCAGTGCTTACCAGTGCTAAAAATCACAGTCCAGGATAATGAAAGCAGGTGTTAGGAGAAAAAAAAAAAAAGGAGAGAGAAGAATTCCTAAGTACCCAGCAATTTTATGATTTAAAACTAAGGCCACATCAAATTTTGCTCATTAATGTTTTCATAATTTCCTATGAAAAATGTTAATGCAATTTGAGATTAAGTGCTACTGTACTGTATGTATGTGCAAACCCAGGTATGTATGTCTGTGTACGTGTGCTCCTCACAACCAGATCAGACTGGTTCTCTGAACCTGATAGGCAATCTGAGGTAAAAACATAACATATTTCACGCGTATTTTCTGAGGGTTACCAATATTGACAATTCAAAGAAGATTATAAATGAAACAGTTCATGCCTGGAACAGCGTAGACACCAAACAGCGACAAAATCCTTTATGTATTTAACATGTATATTTCTGAACCTGAGAGTAAAAAAACACCCGTAGGTTTGCTTATTGATTTAAGGGTTTGTGTTTTCTTGACGCTTTTTTGTTGTAATCTTTAACAAGCTTCTCTTCTTCAGTAGCTTGAGACTGTTTGAAGCACCAAATCTGAGCAGAGTTTAATCAGGGACCAACTAAACTATTTTACCCTCATTCCTTACATTTCTTATCCTGTTTTATTTATTTCTGCCTATGTCTTCACTGAGAAATTTTCTATGTATTTGAGATGTACACACACATACACATATATTTGCTCCATCATCTTTTCTTCAGATCAGAAACACCAAACACAGGGCTGACTCACTAGCACATGACCTTACCCATTCTCATGCAATACACTGGTACCAAACTGGATCGCCTTGTACATTCAATGGCAGAATAAGCCCTCCCATCTCCATCTTTCGGCTATGACCGAGCACTCAGCCCACTTCCAGCAAGCGAGTTCAATCCTACGTTCCTTACCAGTTCTTCTGACAGCTGCAATTGTACCTTCCTTATGTGGATATCGGTAAACCAGAAACCATAAACGGATCTCATGGTTCCAGCTAAGCCTAAACTCTTCTCTTCCCTCCCTCCTCAGAAAGCCAAAAAACCTGGTGGTTTTGTGGTCCTTTGGCTTACCAAGCAGTTATTTCAGCAATCAAGACATACCTCTGAATTTTGTCCATCCTTGTACAACTCGGGCAAACCCAGAAGTGTTTCTGCAGAAACGTCTCTATCCAGGACTCCAAAGAGAAGAGGGGGTATTGAGGTGAAGAAGAGATTGAAAAAAATCATCTGCCAGTAATCTATCATCGTGCTGCCTGAGAACCCGCAGAAGAACTGGTACCAGAAGAGCAGGTTGACGTAGTTCTGTGGAGAAGGGAATACAACCACAGCATCCTGTTACAGGCCGACCCGTGGCTGCCCACAAGCGCAGAAGCACATCCCTCATGCTGATATGGTTTCATTTCTCTCTGGGCTGCGGCAGTCGTGAAGCTGCACCTTTCCTGAGGCCTCTCCTTTACATCCTCTGTCTTCCCCCATGCCGTTCCCTGCTGTTGCAGCTGAGCTGGACCCGTTAGTTTGCAATGCACAGATGGTCTCTGTCTCTCGTAGTTCCACCTACGAGTTTTATGTAGCTCATGGGTTATTAGCAGAGCCTCCCAAACCCACACCACTTTAGTTAAGGGTACTGTCTGTAGACAGCTCTGCACTTTATTCCATAAAGCAGTGTATCTTAAGGGACTACTTCACACTGATCTGCTGTGACACAGCTTTTTAAAAACCGTTAGGTTTCTTTAAGAAAAGACCAGAGAATAATTCAGTAAACTGCTCACAGCTCTGAGCACCAGAGTTTAAAATCCTTTTACAAACTGGTGGTCCGTGCGGAATCAAAGGTCTCCTGCTCCCTTATGATACTGGGGACATAGCAGAACAGCAGCATCCCAGTCTGGACAGCTGTTCGCATTGCAAATGAATATCAGTTATTTTGAACTCTAAAAGAACGCCCAATCGAGGGAAAAAAAAAGTTTCCCTTTCCACTGCAAATTTTAACAGTGATAGGAAGAAATCACGATTCAAAATTATTAAAAAAACCCCAACCCAGATACTTTGAATTCTAAGTAAACAATCTTCCTTGCTCAGAGTGTATTTCATGTCACATGGACTTGTTTGCATCGTCTTGTAGAAACTGTATTACTATCATTTCTTCCGCTTTACATTATTCTTCAATGCACAGCTCATTTGCATATACTTGAAATTTTTAATAAAAATGCCAGATATGACTGCATCATTACTTGCAAGTGGTTCCTATAAAATTAAATTCAAAAATTCAGAGGTTTCACAGGCAACCAATTCTTTGTGCAGAGTCATCTTCTATATTCCAGCACTAATAATCTGCTCTTCCTTACGCAAATTTTATTTTGAGACTCGTGGGTATTATTAATAAAGTTTCTTGAACTGCCATATAAAAGTTACTAAGCCTCGAGTCCCTTTTCCCTCTGGAATAATGCTATTTCAAAATATATTTAGAACCCACATTTTCCTCAGTGCTTTATGCAGCACATTACTAAGCAGGAGGTAGCATACCATAAACTTGCAAAGTGAAGAAGCAGGCACTGTGGCTTCGTAAAAAGTAAGAGGGTATAATCTGCAAAAAACAAAACCAAAACAAAAAACCCCTCAGCCCGGGACTGATCCTTGGCTAGGATGAAACCAGAATTTAAATAACATTACCACATTTTTGTAGAAGAAGTAAATCACCATCTTTGCCAGGCGAGCATAACACCAATGTCCGTGGACAAGAAGAAGTTTTTTGAGATGCTTAAATCGGGATATTGCAAAGTCACTGGCCATCACAGCCTTCGGTAAAAAGAACAGAAGTTAGTTTACAATGTGTCTTTTTCCCACCCAGTATGATGAAATTGAAGCACGGACACTGAAATGGTTTCCTGCTATTGAATATTGCAGAAAAAAATAACTTTGAGAAAATAGTTGGAGCTATCTATCTCTGCAGAATTCTCTATCTTAGGAGAACGAAAGGGGCATGTGTGGGAAAGAAGCTGGGGCAGAAAACACTGAGAGTCAACAAAACCTGGAAATGCCATAGCAGAGATGATTCAGAAGCCAGATGCTAACTGACACTGGACAGACATCTGCTAATTTTCCAGGCTTATGAGCAAACACACGTTTGTCCATGCATGCTAATTGTTGGCTCAAACCACTCTTTTTTGGCTGGACCCGTAATTATGAACTGCATGTTAATTTACGACAGTAATGATGCCAACTTGCATCTTTAAGATGACACTCGAGTACAGGGCTGCTATGAAACCTATTAAGCAGCAAGAGACCCCGTGACGGAAGAGGAAAGGAAACAAACTGAAGGGATACCTGCATGCCTTCCTGGCCAGATATTCCTATTCCAACATCAGCTGCTTGAATCATACTTACATCATTTGCACCATCCCCTAGAATGGGAAGACAGGAGGGAACAATAACTGTGCAAGAAAGCGTGCTTAACACAAAACGCCGATATCAGAACAAAAAGAAAAAACCCAACCATGCTGATAAACAGGGGCTATTCTGTATTACCACACATCTTAACTGACACTCGGCATCAAGCCATCATGACCTGTAGGCTCTGGCCTTGGCTGGAAGATGCCCTTCCCATGGGAGCTGGATCCCTCAGGCCTAAGGCCAGCACTGGGACTGGCCGGGTGGTGGCAGGGACACCCCGACACCATCCACATCCGCAGCGTTTCACTGGTTTCTGCTTGGTGAGCTCCACACGCTCAGCAACAGGCTTTGCAGCACCCTACTTCCCTGAATTCCCCAAATTGCATGGCAAATCTGATGGCAGTTGGCAATGAAAGAAGCCGGTTTCAGGAGTTGTTCTGCTCATTTCAACTTGCGGCAATATCTTAAACGCGTAACCAAATTTCCGTGGGACGCGCAGCCGTGGTTGCGTGTAACGTGGAGACTGTGAATCAGGTTAGCTGGCAAAGCAGCGTAAATGAAGTGGAAGGCTGAAAGCTTATCGTTTGAACTCTGAGGCAAAGCAAGAAATACTAAAATACATTAGGCACTTCCTTCTCTGTTTGGTCCTCAGAGGTATAATTTTTAGTTTTAAGTCACAAAAATCAATTCTGCAAGGATTTTAGTGGGATGACTTCCCAAAAGCGGAGCAGGAAAATCAAAGCATTTCACATTATTCGGAGGTAAAAGGCAAATGGGTCCGCGCTTAATACCACTCTGGGGATAACACCGTTTTCACCAGTTGGGAAATCTGACAGGAAAAGGGCTTTTGTGAAAAGACAAACCAGTAACTACTGTCGACTGCTTTCCATGCCCAGAGCTCGGGCGTTCTGGAGGGAAAGTGCACACACGACTGTGGCGGTGTGCACGAAAGGGACTGCTGGGAGAGGCTGAGTGTGGACTGCCTTCATGTGGTTATTGATCAGTAAAGAGCATCCAGTGCTGTTTCCCCCCGTATCTGTCCGAGAGGAGGCACGAGAGATAGCTCACACAACATAATCCACACATTTCCATAACGCCCAAAGAAGGAACCCGCTTCCCTCTCTCTCCTGTGAGACTGAAAATGGAGGTACCTATGGAGAGGGTCATCACTCGAAGCTGCCTTCGGACGAGCTTGACCACCATGCTCTTCTGCAGCGGGGTGGAGCGGCAGCACAGCACCGCGCGGCAGTGCCTCGTCAGCGCCAGGAACTTCCCCTCCAGGCCCCCCTGGAAGATGACGCTCAGCGTCCGCCCGTCCACCACCAGTCCCAACTCAGGGCTGGGGGCCTCGGGGGCTGAGAAGGCTGCTGGGACGACGTCAAAAAATTTCCTCTGTGGTTTTCCAACCTCGTAATTCTTTCTCGCCTCTTCCAAGGTTAAATTCAAGAGAGATTCACACGTTTCCTGAGAGAAAACAGAAGAGGTTCCAGAAATAGTTATCTCCGTCTCCCTTCACAGCCCTGCACTCACAAAGTGCGCGTTTGTACAGGCGGGCCAGTGGGTTTAAGCCTATCAGATAAACATGAGGGAAAACTGCCTGAGAAACGCTCTGATTCATCAGATTGGAGATTATTTCAACGACGTCACCAAATCCTTCAGTGCAAACGCTGCGTGTCTTATCAGCGAGTGAGCTGTAGCAAGAAATTATTTTAAAAGAGAAGAAAATAATCTTCACATTAGGAGGACATGTTTGTATTTGCAATGCTGAGAATACAGAAATAGAGAAAAATCCTTTTTTTTTCTAGAGGGGATTTTAAAAATTTAGTTCCGATATGGATGGTTTGCAATATTACAGCATTTGCTTCCCTAAGAAGTAAACTGCAGCAGAGAAACAAGATGTTCCGATTTTCAGAATCACCCAGTCACTGACGCTTTGGCCTTTTCTAGGACACAAATCAGGTGTGTGCCACAGTGAGGGACAGAAGTAAAGCTTGCTGCTCCTCAGCACTGGGTCTCCAGCACAGAATTCTTCCCCTCGTCACCGATTTGCCCGACCGCGGACCCAAGTCCCCTTTCAGATGCAGACACCCGGAGCTGACCCAACGTCCCACCCAAGCAATTTCAGGGGAGTGCTTGACCCCTCCAGCACAGACCTCCCAAACTGGCACACCGCTGTCAGAGAAAACCCAGAACCATCTCAAAGTTATTTTGCTGCCTGCTCGTACTAAAAGTCCCCCTTCTGTGGCATGGCCCTGCATACACCTGAGGAACAAATCACTCCCTTTTCTACCTTTTCTGTCAGCTTTATTGAGTGATGATTCAGTTCTAAATGCTATTTTCACTTCATGTTGCATAAGGTACATGTGTAGGAAGTTTGCAAGATTTAAATTACACTTAAGTGGGAGGTTCTGGAAAATCAATGTACCTCTGACATCTAATAAAAAGCTGCCTCTAGCCTGCACACTGAAAATCTCCGAAAAATATCAAATAAGCAACACCTTTCTGTGAACGAACCAAAAAATTGCAGTGGAAATTCCAGGTTTGTCTTGGCTTATCCCTCTAAATAAGTCCCCCAAACTACCTACTTGCGTTGCTTCTTCCTGGAAGATATTTAATTTTCCGTGTTTGAATAAGCCGCTGGGCTCAGGGGGGAGAGCCCCTTCCCACCGAAGCCACCCCAAGGGTTAACTTCACGTTTAATTAACGGGTTAAACGCTTTTACGTATGGCTTGTTTTCCCCTGCAGCTGCCATCAGGAGACACTTTTGGAGCCAGTGTCCTCGGCTTCACATTGAAAGGGTGGGAGCTGAAGCTCCCCGTGGAGCCGCTGCAGCGCCCGCCGAGCCTCCCGCATTCGCGCGAGCGTCCCGACGCGCGCAGCCTGCGCCGAGGGCCATGCGGGGGGCAAGTGCAGGCGCCTGCCAGCCCCGGAGCCAGGGTGGTCTCCTCTGACACCAACCGTCTTCTAATCCCCGTCCTCAATACGTTCATCCTGCCCTCCCCTAAAGCAGGTGCGGGGACCAAATGAAATTCCCCACTGGAGCAAGGAGTGCGTTCCAAGCCAAACCCCGTGTCATCTTTGCACGTTTCCCTACTTCCATGACGTTAAAGGAGAAGGACATTTGCATAGGATTTTACTCCTATTTGGAAAGCTACTAGCTGCAGACAAAAGCAGTTAGAAAGCAGGCCATCCAACTGCTCTACACAACTGCCTATCACAGGAAAAACAGTATTTTAACAATAATTAATCCTCACTATAGCTGTATAGAAAAGGCAAGCTTGTATCGGCGACCCCCTTTCTGTGGGGAGAAAAGCTGAGGCAACCAAGACCGGTGACTTGCCTAGCCCTGGGAAGAAGCCCTGCCTTCCATCCTCCTCCTCCTCTCTCCCCAAGGCGCAGCTCCTCTCACGGTCACCCCGGTTGTCGCTGAGCACGAGCCGCGAGCACGCACTGCGCATAAGGACAGAGCAGGACACTGGGTAAATGGCAGCGGCTGCTGCGGGGGCATCCCAGGGCCATTCTGGGCTGCGTGGGGAGGAAGGGGTCACCAGCAACAAAATAAAGCAGAGGGCAGCACAGCTGGCATTCTGGACGCTGCTTTTGGGGCGTTAGAAATGGTCAGGGGTGGCTTCTCCTTCGCAAGCGGGTCTGGTTTAGCCGTAACGCCTGAGCTCCCCCTGCCCTAAACCCACCTCACGGAGCCATCGCCTGTCCCACCAGCACGCCCAGCAGGACGGGATGCCAGGCTGTGTGCGGCAGCGGCCGTGCTGCTTTCCAGGAGGGAGGCACGGCTTTCCCAGTTCCCCTTCAAAAGTTGGGGCTCTGTTTTTTTTCTCTCTTCCGCTCAGACGGTTTCGGGAACGGCCGTAGTTGCACCACAGATCGTTCACCGCGTTTTAGGGAGTCACGGGAGCTGGCAGCTGCGCCCTGGAAGTGGTTGTCCCCATTTCGGGGTGTGCTTGCTTTGCCTGCTGCCTGACCTTCTGACTGCCCACGGAAATTCAGGGAGGATCTGTGCACACCAACAACTACCTGTGCCACCGTGGAATGTCGGGAAAGCCACTGCGTGTTTAACTGGCCCACAAGAGCTATATTTAGATTTGGAAGAGGGTGAAATGCTGCTTACACAAAAAGATACTGTGTTCAGCTGTTCACTAATAAATTTCTGATTAAGCCTAATCCTATCAGGGATCATGCGACTAGAAACCTCTCAATTTAATGAAATCTACACTTGCATACTGCTTCCACACTGACTCATACAGCGCTTTCCAAATGTCTTCCTACAAATATCACCTGGGGTTAAAATAGTATCATAACCAACATTTGCATTGCAAGGTGAAAAGCCAGATTTCAGTATTATTACGGAATCAGACACTTTGACTGCGTATTACCTTCCTTCGAAAGCTTGCTATTCAGATAACTTTTTTTTAAAATAATATTTTTATTTGGAAAAATCGTGGTACTTTAATCGAATAAAACTCTACATAGCTGCCTTGCATTCCAGCTCATCCTGTTACATGTGGGCTAAAGAGCTCCTGCCCAGCGCTGCTGGGTGGGTTTTGGCAGGCTGTTTTCTGGTGTCGAACGCCGCCTGAAGCCGAACAGTGCCAAGCTGCAAGACACAAAGAAAGGCGAAGACAGCAAATTCTGGGCGTGTCCCTGTACTCACCTTATTTTCAGTGTTGATGGTGAAGACAGTGTCTCTCTGCTTCAGGAGTTTGCAGGAATACGCGATGTTAACTGCTGTTTCCTGCTTGTCTCCTGTCAACACCCAGATCTGGATCCCGGCCTCTCGAAGAGCCGCAATCGTGTCGGGCACTCCATCTTGCAGCCGATCTTCAATCCCTGTTGCTCCTGGGCAAACAGAAAAAGCAGCAGTGAACTAGTTTTCTTTCATTTGGAAATCATTGTTGCTATTTTCTTTTTGGCCTTTGACTTCCAGTCGTGATCCCGAACTTGTCAAGAGCCGAGCCAAGGCAGCGCCCAGCGAATAAACACACAGGCACAAGACCTGCGCTTGGATGAAGATCTGAATGCGGAAGCCATCAAGATCTGGCTCTTCCTTTTACTCATTGCTAGAAAAATGCATTTCGTTTCTTCTTCATAATCCAAAAGGACGATGTAGCGGGAGAGGAATTACACCACATGCATTTTTAAAGTATTGGATGAAGTCCCACCAAAACACCCAGGAAAGATGAACTTTGACTATTCAAACAAGTGCTACCCCTGTTGTCAAGTTAGATGCTTCACCCATCAAAGGGAGAAGAAGCAGCACAGTAAGTTTTCTTTTTAAAAATGCGCAAACGTGGGAGCAGATGCCAACCACCTTCTGAATGCTACAACGCTGCTCTTCTGCTCTCTTCCACTAGAGGTCAGTCTGGAGATGCGGTAACTGTGATACGTTAAAGATGGATATTGATTTAAGCTAAAAGAACACTTTTTGTGAAATAAAGTGTGAACGCACACAGAGCCTTAAGAGTTGGCAAAGGTAATAGATTCTGACAAGATCTACATTACCTCTTATGCGGTTCTGCTTATGGCATTTACTGTTATTACTCTAATTTTTTAAATCACTGCAGAGATTATGATAAGGCATAGTGCTAATCGCCTGCAATCACAGAAATTCAGGATAACGAAGTACTGGCACAGATTGTATTCACTGAAAGATGAGTCTGAGAGAACTCTGAAAATAGAAGTCTTAAAGAACAAAATGTTTGGAAACAAAACAGAAAAGAAAGCACTGAAGTGCTCTCTAATTTAACAGAACAGTGTTGTTAGACACAGCGGTGATGGATGATGCACAAGTGCCAATGAAGGTAAGCTTTAACATGAACTATCCTGTCACAAAGTCAGAAGGCAAACACGATGCTGCAACGACAGCAGGAATTCCCTAGCAAAAATGCCTATGTGTGGACAGCAGTTTCAGTTACCGTTTTTTAAAATTCAGGTGAATCACCAAAATTCCCTTGGAATTTGCACTCAAAAGGGAAGTTACCCTACAGTATGCTATAGGTTTATCTAGGGATGCAGACACGTGATCGAATCACGGGAACTTCGTTACCTACTGCGCCCGCTGGGCCACAGTAGCAGCTGCAGTTCGTGTTCTTTGCGCCTGGCTCATGATGGCTTCAGTTGGCTTTTTCAAAGTCACTGCTTCTCAGAATGCACGAGAACTCGTTCAGACGCTGTCATTGGACTCTCTACCCTGGCCCTGAGATTTTGAAACCTCAGAGGAAGTCTTTTTGATATAAATTAGTATAAGCTGTTGTCTGTCTGTCTGCCAAGAATGTCACAAGAGAGCAAGCGATACTTCATGCAATGACAATTCTTATTTTTATCTACCCAGCAAGGTGAGCTTGGTCTCCAGATGCTGCGCTGTCTCCATTAACAGCTCTTCCCTGTTGTCGATCGCAGCTTCTGCCTCCCGACGAAAATTGGCCCATTTCTGAAAGTCATCTTCATTCAAGACCTGCACAACACAATTTAAACAGAGCTCATTTTAAATTTAAATAAGAGAAGAATGCCAGCGTTCTGGATCACAGAGACTTCACTGCTATCCAGGCTGGTAAAGTACTGTGTCGCCTTTAAAACAACACAGACTTTTCCACGAGAAGACTACAAGAACTAGTAGTGATGAGAAAAACAGACCTGCCTTCCTGTCTGTCTGCACAAATGGCCTACGGCTGAGGCTTAAAAACATGACCAAGAGAAACTCCTGGTCACACAGGCCTCAGCTGGGACTCCGAACTGGAACACATGGTTTCTGAAGGTTGCTCTTGATTTCTCCAGAGCTTGACTATGACCTATTTGTTGCACGTAGACAACTCGTGTATTAAAGTATCAGGCTAAGACGTACTAACCCAGGCTGAGGGCAAGATTTTTGAAAGCTGAATGCCAAGCAAAACAGAAAAAGGTTGGCTCCCCTGTGGACTTTTTATTTCTTGCTTGAATCACTGTAGAGAAGATCAGCTAGAGTTACCAGAAGAGAAACAGAAACAAACGTTTTGAGGCTGACCAAAGATCCATCATCTGCTCAAACTGAGGAAAAAGAGGAAAAAAAGACTGCAGAGCAGTCAGATAGAGGGACAGAAAGATGAGCTGTATCTGGCTTGTTCTCTGAAGCAGAAAGAATTATAACCATCATATTTTTCTAATAAATCTACTGACACGTACTGAGCAAAGACGTAAACAATATTAGGCTAATGCCGTCCTACCTTCTTAGCTATGCACAGAGTTCGTAGGCCATCACGGGCATAGTAGTCCAGATGCTTCTGTGTTTTTTCTTTTATTCTTTTCATTCTCCTCTCTGCTGTGAAATACAAGGAAAAGATTCCATATTTTAAGCACAGCTCATTTCAGACCTAATCGCATAAGACTGAAAAAGAGTGGGAATTAGAGAAAACTGGATTCCGGTATAATAGCAACTCCTTTAAAAGCTCAAAAGTGTTGGCTGCGCATAAGCCGAAAGCTTGCTAAAGAACCTTGTTTCCTTTAAGATACCTTTACTTATTAGTTGGATTTGTTTGTTTGTTTGTTCATGTTATAGCCCTCTTGCTGACAAGCTGAAATTCCATGGTCAGGCCCTTACGACAGTCTTCTTGCAGAGTACACAGTCCACACGGGTCAGCGCGGTCAGTGAATTTTAACTAGCCCATTCCATATTCCAAGCACTGCTCAGGTTAAATAAATACCTCAGTTCTGATCTGCCAGGATACCACCACAGAAAGCTTATTCTTTTTTTGTACTAATGCCTAGATATTATGTTTCATGCAGAAAAAAGTACTGCAAACTTCTTGTGCTTGTTTATGAAAGAGACGACAGAAACGGCTTGCTGGCTAATTACCTTTGTCTTCCAGCAAGTCCATTATAACAGAGTCAGCTCCTTTTGTGTAGACAACGATCTCCTTGGTCAGAGGGTGCCTCACCACTACAGACATCCTCTTCCTGACCGAGTCAAATCCCAAAGTGTAGAGAATATCGAAAGTCAGGAGTGTGCCTTGGGGCAACCGTACGGTCACCTGCTCGGGAGTTCGGGACACCAGAGTAAAACTGTATGCCTGGGCAGCGTAGACAAGCGCTGCCTCGTCCGGGCTCTCGGCCTCGTAACAAAAGTCTGTTGGCAGAGAACTGTTCGTCACGGAATTGAAAACTTCGTCCAAGGAAGCACTACCAATATCCGTGCCGCTCTTGCCCTGGAGCTCATCGCCTCTGCCACCGGCGCAGCAGTCGTCATCGTTGTCACAGCAATCCAAGGCAGTAAAACGCTCCTCGGCGTTCTTTGCGCTGAAGCTAGCGCCTAGGTCTGAACTGGACTGAGATGACGAAAAAGACTGACTGAGGCTTGCTAATTTTAGCCGTTGAAATATCTGATGGATCTTCTCCAGGGTGATTCCTGACGGTTTTATTGGTGGTGGGACTGTAACCTAGAAATACCATAAAAACATTGGGTATACTCTGGTTACAAATAAATAAATGTGAACTACAAGATACTTTCCAAAATTTCAATATATTTCTCTGTATTTAAATGACAATAATTTAAACAACATTTTTGTTTTTTGCTCTTTAACTGTGGTGGGGGAATTCAGTAGGGGAGTCATAGGTGAGCTGGCATCCAAATGTGATGGTGGTTTGTATCTCTACCTCTGAAACAGAGATGAAATCAAGCCCCTTGTAATTCTGTCAATGGCCTGAGAGATCAGAGAAAACACAGTATATTCAGCATACTTCTTACAGTATATATAATACAAAGTCTAAAAGAAAAAGTGCAGATAGTGTGGTAGCCATAGCTATTCATCAAACATAAAAAGCCATGGTAGGAAGGGGTATACACATGCAGTGGAACAGTAGATGTTATACAAAAGGTAAAAAAATTAGAGAAAAACTCCCAGACAAACTATCTTTCACCATTTCGGGTGCTCTACATTGTAAAATGGAAGCATATTCAATTTTCCTCATATACTGAAAGTTCGATTACCCTTTGTCTTGGCTCGGTAGCTGTGGATACCAGGACTGTATTGCAGATGGCAAGGGCAAGAAAGAAGTCAGTAAGGGATGTGGAAGTCTTCATGTGTATAAAAGGAGACAGATTTTCAGTCTGGAGTGCAGCTTCTCGCACTCGTCTCAGCAGCCTTCCATCAGGAGCCACATCCTTTTCCTGGAAGAGAAATTACCTCATGAGGACTATTCCCATTTACCCTGATCTCCAAGGAAGAACTATCAACTTGATAGTTTCCTCTTGCCTCTTACTGAAGTTACACCTAAAATTATGTAAGATAAACACCTTTTGTACTTAACATCAAGGGAAAAACCCATGTTTCTAAAAGCTGCATAACTAGATAATAAGAAGGAAATGAATCCTGAAATAGAAGATGATTTCAGAATTTTACTTGAGATCTACTAGAAATCAAGAATAATCTATACTCTATCCCCAAACTTTGAAACTGCTGACTACTGAATTAAAGGACCTTCCAGATGGAAGTGGATTTGGGATCCCCCAGTTCAGCATGGGATCTCATTCTTCTTGCGACAGAGGATATATCGTGCTTATGGCTTGGTTACAGCAGCATCGTTTTCTGTTTCCAGAGTAATTTTGCTTTGCACCCAGAAAGAGAAGCTGTCTCAAACTCTGCTTCCTCAGTTTTTACAAGAAATAAATACATGCATATAAGCTTCCTTTGTTCCTGAAAGGTTACTGTAGTTTTACTACCATGCTCTTTCTAATCAAACCAAAATTTGCAAGCCAAACTACTTAACAATGTCACTTACCCACAATTTAACCTGATGTAAGGCTATGGGCGTATTACTTCCAATGGAAATTTCATGTTAGCAGAGCCTGGTTTGGATTCATTTCAGGGCCATATTTAACAGGAGCTTCCAAATTTAAGACACCATCCTGTGAGCCAACACTTTTGGATGCCTTCTCTGAAGAGCTGCCAAAGTGATTTAGCTGCTTTCTGGTTCCTCTCAGCTATTACCCTCTTCTCCTTCCACCTGGCACAGCTTTCCCACGTTCCCCAAACACGCAGCAGACGTCGGCCAGCCACCTTCCCGGCTGTGTTGTGCTGAGCTGGAGATGTTGCATTGTACCTCCTGCTTCCCAAAGCGAGTAGCAGTTCTTAAATCATCCCAATAATTGCAAATAAATCGACTGATCATTTTGCAGCACAGACCTCAATTAAAACCCAAAGGTGGAACCAGGTTTTGCACTTTCTCTGCTGCAGAGGGCTCAGTGTTTTCATGCTTTTTTGTTTCACGTGTAGGGAAATGTTTTAAGCATATATGCTGTCCTTTCTCTAGTGAACTGATAGGTACTGAGGACAAGCCTGATTTTTTAATTATCTTCTCAGGTCTCTTAAAAGGAACTAGAAGGCTGCAAAATCACAGCTGTCATTCTTTAGAAACCCTTTCACAATATCGTACCACAGCAGACAGTTACTGTGGGTAACGCCATGCCCATGGCCTATACTGTGCTTGCCACATACAGCAATCCCCGACAGCTTAACTGGGCAGTGGCTCCAGTGAAGGACACGTGTGCAGACACGCTCTCAAAACAGCTACATTGGGAATTATATTAAGTTCAAAACATGAATGATTAGAAACTCTTTGATTGTATGCCCAGCTATTCATGTAATTTTCTCACGCATTGCCACAATTAGAATCATAGAATGGTTTGGGTTGGAGGAGACCTTAAAGGTCATCTCTTTCCACCCCCCCTGCCACGGGCAGGGACCCCTTCCACCAGCCCAGGCTGCTCACAGCCCCGTCCAACCTGGCCTTGAGCCCTGCCAGGGAGGGGGCAACCACAGCTTCTCTGGGCAGCCTGGGCCAGGGCCTCACCACCCTCAGAGTAAAGAAATTCTTCCTTCTATCCAGTCTAAGTCTGCCCTCTTTGAGTTTAAAACCATGACCCCTCATCCTATCGCAACAGGCCCTGCTAAAAAGTTTGTCCCCATCTTCCTTACAAGCCCCCTTTAAGTGCTGGAAGGTCTCAAAAAGGTCTCCCCAGACCCTTCCCTTCCCCAGGCTGAGCAGCCCCAGCTCTCCCAGCCTCTCCTCCCAGCAGAGGGGTTCCAGCCCTTGGGTCATTGCTGGGGCCTCCTCTGGCCCCGCTGCCACAGCTC
>Ga0065711_1004627_pt1 | contig 36333 bp, 32 predicted proteins | sample Hoacrofraction12_FD_59098 | JGI IMG/M metagenome (GOLD analysis project Ga0065711, IMG submission 59098) | Hoatzin crop microbial communities from Cojedes, Venezuela - Epithelial fraction 12 v2 (version 2) | ecosystem: Host-associated > Birds > Digestive system > Esophagus > Crop | place...
CGTTCCCCCCGGACAGGCGCGGGTGCTCCACCTCGGGCGGCCGGGCGAGCAGCGACTCGGCGGGCTGCTGGGGTCCCTCACCCACCCCCGCTCCTCTGATCCTCACTGCGTCTCTGTGGGTGCTGATCAGTGCCTAACCAAACCATCCGAGTCTCAGATACAACAGTCTGAGTCTCAAGGGCAATAGCTACGTGCCTGTGGCTTCGGAGTATTCCTCCAGCGTGTCTGGAAACTTGTTGGGGGGGGTTAAGATGGATCATGTTGCTTGGAAAGGGGAGAACTCCCTGCAGGAGGGAAATGTTTGCATGAGAGCCTGGCAGGCCACTGCCGCGTTCTGGATTTGAGCAGAATTTCTTCTCCACCAGTTGTCTCAGACGCCTGCCTTACGACTCGCACAGTCGTGTGAGTGCACAGCTGATATGCAGGGCTGTGTCCCTGAACTGCTGCTGCCTTTCCCAGGGACAGGGGAACAACTGCGACACCCATACTCTCGCGATGCGTGTTTTGGGTCTTGTCTCAGTATTTATTTGAAGTTACCATCTTTTTGTGTTTGCCATGCTTTTTTATAGCATTCGGTGTCTCAGTTTAAACTCAACCATGTCTCTTGCATTGTCCCTTGACTATTATCCAAATCCAAAAAAAAAAAAAAAAATTAAAAATGCACAATCAGCTTGCAGACTGGTCCCACGTCAAAACGTGCCAGCGTAGCGTGCTTCAGTGCACGCCCTGCGGAACCTGCCCACCGCAGGGCTGGGTCCTAACGGACCGAAGCGACTTACACCGACTGACGCGCCGTGCGGACGTACCCTTCATTTAGCCACCCGTTCTCTCAGACTTTAGGTTGTTAAGGTTTTTTTGCCCTCATAGATTATTTTATATCTATGAAGAGGATGTTAAAATAGTTTATAAGATCTATTGATACTGTTCAAATATCCTGCAGTGTAAGTACTTTCTTTAAGCATACATTACTAGATGCATTGATTTAATACACCAGAATGAAAGGATGGCTAATGTACATCCTAAATAAACTTGCTGCATTACATGAAAAGTCCATATTAATGGCCTCTAATGTAGAAGCTATAAAATAAATATGTTCTTAGTTATAAGGAATAGAGTGGTTTGATGTTATGTTTTCTAAATTGCCTTTGAAAATCAAACTTTTTTTTAATCCCTGCTTGAAAGAATCAGATTATCTAACTGTACTAATTAAATTACATGATGCCATCATTTTACCAAGCCCTGAGTGCTTCCTGAATGACTTTTAAGTACTCTCAGCTCCTTTGACTCGACTGTAATTGATTTCAGTGGGAACTGTTGGCTCCCGGCACCTTGCAGGGGAGGGCCCTGCCATTCTGGGGGGAAAGGCTGGTGCCACGTTGTGTGATAAAAGCTCTCCTCTCTATGAAAGTGAGGCAATTCTCACAACACTTAAACTATTGCTGAAAAGCAGTGCTTTTTTCCCTTGCTAAGGTAGGGGCCGTCAGTAACTTGGGGTTGCAGTGCGACTGGGAGAAGCACAGCACAGCCCGACGCGAGCGGGTCCGTCCGTTCAGCAGAGCCCTGCTGAGGGTGCCGGCGCGGGACCCGCAGCTCTGCCGGTGCCGGCGCCTTAGCCTGGCACCTTCGTGTCGCAGCTGAGGCAGACAGCCAGCCCCGAGCTGTTAATGGAGTCACGTGAGGATTTTAAGAGCTCCCTGATTCATGTACTTTGTGTTGTTTAGTCGTTTTAATCAAGGCGGGGAGTAGCCTTTGAGCAAATTGTTATTTTATGCCTAGAAAAATACTTTTTTTTTTAGCCAGACAAAAAAGACAAGTTGTACTCATTCATGTTTAGCTTGGCAATGATGTGAAGTCCTTTAACATAAAGTAACTTTTTGAAGTTATTTCTCTCTGATAGGTACAGTTTTTCCTTTCCAACTCAACTATATCTGTGCAGGCTTAGCTTACGGAAAATGATTCCATATATAATCAGACAAAGATTGTTTTAAGAAGGTGAATTAGTATTAATCCATTATTCTACTTTCAAATTAAAACTAGGTTTTTTTTCTTTAATGGACAGATAGGAAGGCATTTGTTGATGTCTCACTTCAGACGTTTGGAAGAAAGTTAGATGGCCTTTAAAGTAACAGAAGTGGTAGGAAGCTACAGCATTATGCAAAAAGAAACTGTGCAGCTATCAAATTTACATCAAGGAAATCGGAGTTTAGTTTGGTCTTCAGCATCACCCTCTTCTGTCAGATCTTGCCAAGGGAGATGCAGGGTATATATGCTCAGGCTTTCCGAATAACCAGCTCTACTATGAACCTTTCTGTTTTGTTGACTTCAGCTTTGAATGAAGTTAAATTGTGGCGTCAAGCCAAACCCAGTGCCAGAGAATGAGCTTTCTCCTTGCCGGGTTTCTAAGGGGAATCCCTGCGTTTTTGCCCTTTTCCAGAAGGGATCCCGGAGAAGGCACAGCTGCACTGCGGCTGGTCCAGCCGTCTCCAGCAGCAAAGCTAAATCCAGAATGCTGCTCTGGTCAGAAGGAGCCATCCCCCCGCAGTGCAGGCTGGCTGCTCCCCAGCGTGCACTCGTGTGCCGGGACGTGTCTGCAGCAGCCCCTGGATGGGCACCAAACAGGCTGCTGCTGCGGGGGTACAACATTTGCAGGTGCCAGTTCTGGTCGTTTTGCACTACAGGCACGCGGAGGCTTGCAGATCATGACAGCTAACAAGATGTAATCTCTCTTTAGAAACGGTTCCCACTTTAGTATTTACCAAATAAAAATTCTAGCTATTTATTCTAGCGATTTTTCAGGTGCCAGGGTAACTATTAGTCGTTGATGCCAGTGGCTTTGGACTAATCCCATCCAGCAGAGCTGAGCATCTTTCAGTTCCGTGAACAGCGTGGGAAAGGAAAGAACATGTTTTGCAAAAGTGTATGTTCAAATTATCCTGGCCTTGTGTTTTCTGTTTGTGCATATGGCTGTGCTGTTTGTGCCTGTAAAGTCGGAGTGTGCCGCTCTCCAGAGGAGTACAACCAACCCAGTTAAGCTATCCCTGGCGCAGAAGCTGGAGAAATGTTAATGTAAAAGATGAAAGTCCCTTGCAGATGGTAAGAAGTAAATATGGCAACGACCTCCTTTCTAAAGAATTTCTAATTTTAGTAAACTTTTTAAAAATTTTAATTCATGCATTTTAAACCAGCTTAAAATACTACACGAACATATTTAATTACATCCGTATGGTCTCCCACTAACAGCAGTACACCCTGTGTTAGTGTGTGCACGTCCAGGGAGAACAGCCGTTCGCTCAGGAGACTTCCCTGAGATGGACTGGCCTCCAGTTTTGCTTAATGGGGACTAAAATTCAGTGTGGTAAAGAGCATTTAAATTTTACCTAAATTTAGATTGGTCAGAAAGAAGTGCTGAACAGCAGTGGCCCTGCAGCCTCCCTTCCTCCTGACTCATTTATAAGGGGATTAAAACAGAAATCAGAAAAACCGAAGAAATGAGATTTGTTAGAGACTAGAAAGTGGGCTTTTTTTTTATTTAAGATAAACTTCCGTTGATGATGACTACCAAAAGGTTTAATAACCTGCTCTAATACCTCATGTAAGACCACTGTATGTTGAGACCTTCATGGCTTCTTTGTGGTAATCCAACACCAGAGACAAGGAGATCAATCTTTTCAATATCACTCTGAACCTCTGTGTTTCCAGGCACTTCCCCGAGATTTCTCTGTTAGGCAGTGGTAAATTAGTGAAGATGTGTGATTTAAAGGATGGTATCAGATGAAAAGCATAGGAAGCTGACTTTTTAAATATTAATTTTGTTGTTGATTGATTTAGTCTTTATCTTTGAAAGATTTAGTCTTTATCTTTTCCTTTTTATTCCCTTATATGGTGAAAAATTACTGTATATGGTATTATAAAGATATCTCAGCAGTCATCCTGTGATGAAAGGTAGACATGTGATTCAAGGTGAATAATTCCTTCTTGTAAATATGGATTTTTTTCATTGTTTGTGGCTTACATACACAACAGTATTTATTCCAACTAAACCTGGACTACTGAAGGATTTTGCTGTATATTAAAAACTATACAACATTACTTCATGACATTATGCTTCAGCGGCATAGGTTGGAGACACCACACGCTTCATTATATGGCATTTGCCGGTGGCACTGAGTAGTTACACAGTCCTGAGCCCACCCTGAGTGTGGGACAGTATGATGTGTATTTGATGGAGCAAAAGAGGGCACTGCAAAACAGGACAAGTGTGGGAAAAATGAATCTTTCTTTATGCACAATTATTTCTCCCATCGAATGTACTTTACTCTTCAAATATAGTATTACATTTAATTCTGTTAGAATTTTTGTTGTAAACTGTGCAAGTTGTTATTGATTGACAATTCTACTCTGATTAGTAATTTTTTCAATATATCTTACTATAAATCCAGAAGTATCTAACGATTTGGTATCAGTAGCTGTACATAGAGCTCTACTAATTCTGTGTACTTCAGTTCACTCCTCAGACTCCAAAAGGAACCAGTTTTCAGAAACAAAAGCTTTTATTCACCTAACAAAGGAAGTTTTTTGGTGATTTATAGCCTGAGTGGGGCAGCAAATTATTATTTCACCTGCACCACTTAACCTTTCTGTGCTTAGCGGCTTACACTGCATCCCCCTCAGCATCGTTCCGGTGACTTCAGTGGCGTCGTGGCGATTTGCAGGACGGTGGCGAGGGCCCGGACCCTGCCCGCCAGTGTCAGGCCTCGCAGCGGGTGCAGCTGCCGGCGAGGCAGCAGCAGCGCTGGGGTCCGAGTGCCTGTGCCGGGGGAGCAGCTTGCCGTGTCGCCAGGTCCCGAGTAGTGCGTGACTGCGTGCACGTTAGTTCTCTGGAAATGGGCATATTGCATTTACTGGGCGTGTTATAAACATTTTCTGTTTGGTCAGGTATAGCTGGGATTTAATCGGTCTGGAATAGAATCGTTCTTTGGCCAAAGCTGAGGCAGAATCACGTTGCAGTGTGAAGTTTTTGTAATACTCATCGCACGTGTCCTTGTTTAGCTGGAAGCAGATGACACACTGCCTCCTCTCATGCCTGGCGATTTGGCAAGGTTACTGGAACCACGGCCATGCACTGCGGGCAGTGAACCCCTTTGGATGAGGATTAGTGCTGGAAGCTGGTGTGAGAGGAGAGGTTTCCTGGGTGGTGCTGGGAGGTACCACTGCACGGCTGGTGTCCTGCGGGACACTGGAGCTAGGGCTGTGCCCGGCAGCGTCCAGGCGCAGGTGACAGCTGCCAGTGTGGAAGGGTTTCTTAACTGCATCAGAAGCAGCAATGGGATAGTCACAGGCTTTTTTCTAAAGTTGTCTAACGATGACTCTTAAAAACCCATGCAACCTGCGAGATTCAGGAAATTCAGAGACTGGAGAGTAGCATGTCACCTCATGGCTGAGCCGAGCTGAGCACAGGAGGCTACCAACGCCCCAGCCGTGCTCCCCACAGCATCGTGCCCACCCCACCTCTCCTGCTGCGGGTCTTGGCAGAAAATTAACCAGGAAAGTGGAAGAGAACAGTTTTCCCATAGATGGCAGGATGAGCCAGCTTCTCCTATGGCGTGACCTAGTGCTGGCGTAGGATCTGGGAGGGAGAGGCAGGGCGTGGGACCACCTCTGCTGGTGGGGGTTTGCTCTTGTGTCGCAGCCCAGCTGCAGCGAGGGGTTATCCTCTGGAGGAGCTGCTGCCCATTGCAGCGCCTGCAGCAGCAAAGTCAGCAGGAGACGCTCTCAGCTTTCATGCCCTCCCGATACGTCCGCCTGCAGCCCACTCTGCCAGGAGGATCCGTGAAACGGGCTGGGGCATCCCTGGGAGCCACCGCGCGGGGTGGGAACGACACGGGGGGCTGTAAGGAGCATCTTGCTCTTCTAAAAACACATCAGGTGCTTAGCCATGTGCAGCGTATTGGTGCAGTGTATGTTGTCATATATAGCGTAACAGGAAGTTACAACGGCGTGAGAGGGGATTACACTTTGCCTTTTGGTGTTCATCTGTACTGAAACAGGGAGAGTTTTCCTTGGTCAGAAGAAACAAGCCATCTCAGCTCGCTGCTCCGTTTGATCGGCTGCGTTCCCGCCGTTCGCAGTGGGGGGAATCGGTGCGGATTCGGTGCTGCAGCACTGTGTGGCAACCTGACTTCGATGTGCAGGCGTGTCAGCGGGGTTTAGACGCCGTGAGTTAGGAACGCGAACGAGTCAGCAGTACCGCTGTGCAGGTGTGCTACCACCACCCCCCAGGCCATCTGCCAAACCTAAATCCTAGCAGCTGATATAAAGGTGCAGTTTCAGAACAGACCTGAGTTATTCTTGCAGGGTATTTGGCAAAATCTGGTTTACCTTAACCTAGCTGGCTGTTGCTGAGGAGTGACGGATGCCACCCGGACCAAGAGGCAATTGCATTTATTTCTGGAGAGGGAAGGCAAAGGTGTGCAGCAGCGTGTGTGGGGCAGACATCCCCTGCTGCCAGCCTGGGCAGGTGAACCCCGTCTCTCGAGGGTGACCGTGCCGGAGGGTGACCCCATCGCCTTTCGTCTCGGCTCCTGCTGTCAGCCTGGGTGATGGCGGTCTGGCAGTTCAGTCACCTCCGCTCCCTAATTGCTGGCTCCGACACCGTGCCCGTGGGCAGATGCCTTCGTCATGGCACAGCTCCAGCTGGGCAGGGGCTTCTCGTTTGCATTTCAAGCTGCTGCCTGCGAGTGACGGGCTTTCATCCACCACACGCTGCTGGCTTCAAAGGCGGATTCCTGGGGCGTGCGGCCATGCTCCTGCCAGTGCCTGCGAATTTGCAGAGCTGCAAAGGCCGCGGGAACGTTGCAAGGAGATATTTCCCAGCCAGGGAACACATATGTTGGTTCTACAGTCGTGGTGGGTGGAAGTAATACCTGTAAAAAGAATCACACGGCTTAAAACGAGCGGTGTGTCAGCCCGTGCTAGGGATTGCACTGGGTAGCACAAGGAGGGAATAACAAATTTAACTTTGCCTGGGATTCTGTTTGCATAATTGGCATCAGCTGTGCTGGTTATCAATTAGCGCTCCCACATAAATATTCATCCCAAGTCGAGGCAGCCTGCTGGATCCAAGCGGGAACACCCAGCGCGCAGCTCGTAGGTGGGTGGGTGCTGCGCTCCCCCCCGCTGACGCCCTGCCCGAGCGCTGCCGGTGTCGGCAGCCGCCACGCGCGGGGTGGGGAGCAGGACCCCGGTCCTGCCGCCAGACACGGGCCGGGGAGGAGGACCCCGGTCCCGGACCCCGGCCCCGCCGCCAGCACAGCATGAGGCCGGCGTGCCCGACGGCAGACCCGCGCCTCTTCCAGTGAGTTGCAAGCTGCTGCTTGTCTTTCTGCTTTCTTGATGTACCTAATGCTAGGAAGAAATGTGCCAAATAATATTTTTCAGTGAAATGCTTTCTTCAATTTGTACTATTTCTACAACATTTCTGTTTAATAACAGGCTGCAAACATCGAACTGTTATGCATATTTTGTGAACGTGAATTTAATCCCATGAAGGGAGATGTGAATACCAATGTTTCCTTCGTTGTTAACGAAGATTATGCTTAGGGTTTTTTCTGGAAAACAAACCATTAGTGAAATAATGTGAGATGTTTTCTGTTTTCTCCAGTTTCTTTGTTCCTCTTTAAGTGTTGCCTGTCTTGTGCTGTGTCTTTGTATTCATACTAATAGGGATCAACTACCCAATATTCTGATTATTTTAAACAAATAATCATTTGATAAAGTGTTACCTTTTCATTCATAGATCCATTTAGATTTCTACCCGATTCGGTACTTCGCAGAAGGACCTCAGTGGGCATCTCTTTGTTTCATTCAAAGTTAGTAGACTGTTTCCTTAATGGAAATTGCTGAAAGCACCTTTAATAAAACGGCACCCAAAGTGCATTTGATTTGCTCCGTTTTACTAAAACAATCTAAATTTTGCATTCCTTGAAACCCCGTTTCTGTGCAGGTATCTCGGAGTTGTCCTGCGCTGTCTTTTGGCAGGGGCTGGCTCTTCCCCGGGGACGATGCGGGATCGCTGTGGGTTGGCAGCTCGGTTCTTCCTGCCCCTGGCTACCGCAGGGCAGGCTGCCCGGGCCGTGCGGCCCCTCGGGAGCACCTCGGACCACGGAGCTTCCCGTGCGTGGGGGTGATGGGGGGACGGGGTGACGGGCCCCTTGCTGTGCCGCGCAGGGACGTTGGGCCCCGATCTGCTGTGTCCTCTCCCGCGGGATGTATTGCAGAGCCGTGAGCTGCAATCAACCCCTCCACCCAAACGTGCCTGATGAAGTAATTTCCCGGTACCACTGCCGGGTGTGCGCAAACTGCCATCGCTTGCTTTTTCCCCGGGAGGGCCTTGGTTGCAGTTATTGGAAATAAAGTACTTCGAGTGATCTGTTAATTCACAATGTCATTTTTTTCCAGGTTTGCAGACAAAGCTAGCAAAGATAAAAGTATCAGACACAGTTCTCTCAAGGCAAAATGTTATTAGTTCAAGCAGGCCACATTTTAAAAACTGATCATTTAATTTAAATCTATAAAGTCTTAAAAACTGGGGCCAAAAATATTTTGCATTTTTGATGTCTGAAACCAGATCAACAGACGTTTTAGGGGATGTGTATGATCTCTTTCTTCCCGGAGAACCATTATCTGTAAGCACACTTGGCAGCCCTGTGGCGTGTGAGTGTAATTAATACTTTATGTTCATGTATAATGTATGTGTATGCAGTCCAGCTGGGAAGAGCCTGATGCTGCTGCAGTGGTATGCATCATCGCAGGCACGGAGGAAGGCTTTTGGGCTGTGCTCAGTAATTTTTCGTTGTTAGGCAGGGCACAGGCCATCCTCGTCTGAACTCGCTGGACAGACTCCAAGGGTCCGATCCTGGCGTCAGCCGTGGACGCGCGCCCAGCCTGTGGCACGAGCCGCCGCGCTGGCCCCNNCNCAGCCCCGAGCGCAGTGCTCTGCACGGGCACACNGGGCTCTGCTCCACTGGGCGGGAGGCTTGAATTCCACAGCAGCACCCAGAAAAACATCCGAGTATGCTGCCCCTCAGAAAATATTCCTGGAGCACCTGCAAATTCAACGTGCCCCATCCAACGGCGATGAGCACGGCTCTCTGAACTCAGCGGAGACAGTGCAGGCGCATGGGGAAGGAAATAATTAGAGACAGCTGGACATTTGTCATTTAAGCACTTAATGATTTTGCTGAAAGTTTGTTATGGATAACCAAAAGCCTTCATGGGAAAGGGATAATTAAACACATTGCTCACATGGGAGACTTGTGGAAAAAGAATTTTAAAAATTCACATTCCTCCTATATTTTGAAAATTAAAAGGATATTCAGGTTTTAATATTTTTCTTTTAGAATCATGAATCCAAATTTTCAAAATATGATGTCCGAGCAGAATGCTGCAAAATCATTAAAATGTTTGAATGAACTGATCCAAATTGTGATATGAATATTAGGCTGTAATTTTCTTTAGATATTCTGAAATGGTGCTAAGAACGTGGGTGATTTCCCAATCATTTTAATGAAAAAACTCCAGCTGAAAAGAGAGTTTTTGTTCTGGGTGGCCTCCAAAAGCAGAGCGATATTCACAAGTTGGTTAACGGTTCAGTTTTACGTTCGCTGTCAAACACTGGTTGCTGTTCCCCTGCCAGGAGAGCACCGCTGTCTCTTCCGTGCTGAGGGGGTCGGCCCTGTGCAGCTCTGCTCTGGCCGCCCCTGGGGTCTGAGATGCTCTGTTGTTGTCAAGCCGCTGCCTGCTGTGTGATTGTGTTCTGTTCTCCTTGTAGATGGAGGAGATTAAATTTAAAGACAGAGCAGTCTACGTGCTGGAGAGAGAGTTAGGGGTTCAAGCCGGGCATGCTCAGAGACTGCAGCTCCAAAAGGAGGCTTTAGATGAACAACTGTCCCAGATCAAAGAGTCTGACCGGCATCTGAGCAGCCCCAAGCGGGAACTTCCTTATCCAAGTGGTGCAGGAGACGCTTCAGATCATTCGGGAAGCCCCGTAAGCACTTTCACGTGGTTTCACCTACACAAACGAGCAGACGGAGTGGCAAAGTGGCACGAAGTGACAGAATCTTGATGAGCGCACCCTCGAGCAACAGCTCTCCCATACCCTGAGGCACCGATTGCTTGCTCTCGTTCGTTAGCCAAACCTTGAAGATTTGCAATCAAACCTTGTTATGGGAGAGCTTTTGCCTTTTTGTCGTTTTGTTTTCTGGTTTGTTTGGTTTGGTTTTGTCAGCAGGGTGAAATTTCTCTGTTCTTTTCCTCTTCCTTTTCCTCACCTACCATACTTCTGCCACCCTCCTTGATTTGACCGTTTGACAGAGTTTTGCCAACAAATGATGCAAATGCATTTCTAAGCAAGTGATGTATGTGTGCTAGCTTTCGGAACTGCAAACCACGTATTGTGCGAGCAGATGGACGAGGCCAGTTTACAAAGGGCATGGGGGAAGCGAATCGGTGCGTGAAGGCGCGGGAGGTCCCGCGGCCCTCCTGGAGCACCGCTCCCAGCTTGGGCGTCTGCGCTGCAAAGTGCTCTCAGTGGACCGGGCAGTGAATTAAACGCCTGCTAACCTATTCTGTCCTATTTCTTTACTACAATGTGATATTCAGAATGCTAAATTTTAGTCACTCTTTCACAATGGCTTTTTTAGTATAACTATGGCACGTTTCTGCTTTTGCCTTAATTTACTAATATTAGAAAACCCTCAGTTAACTGACCTCATGTATCTGATGTATGCAAATTTTCTTCATTGCTGATTCTCATCAAGATTTCTTTTGCAACAGCCTTAATTTTCTCAGTAGAAATATAAATACTTGTACATGAGCCAACCAATCTATTTTATTCTTTGTCCCAAGCCTCTCCTGCACCTGTTGAATGAGGAACCCTAGACCTCCCAAAAGTGCCACCAGCACTACAGCCACAAATTTCCTTGTTTCGATTTGTACTCAGCTTCTGCCAAACAGCAGAACGAGTCCTAGAGAAGGGGGAAAAGTCTGGCACATTCGTAAATACATGTAACTTCTCTCTGATTCTGAACAAGGACACGTCTGCCTGTATTTGTATTCATTTATAATTTGATTTAAGCATTTTCACTCAGATAAAGTGCTACCCCTTTGGCTTTATGAGTGACGCTTTAGGACCCAGTAAGGGCCACAGCTTTATAGAAGAAGAGCTTATGCAATGGTATAATTGCATGGATTTTCCCCATTTGTACTTCAGTATTTTTAAGATCATTTTCTTATAACAAAGTCCTCAGAGTGGGTGATGTGTCTGAAGCACTCAGTTCAACAGTGGCATACATTGGAAACATTGCCTTCATTTTTGATATTTTCTTTTCTGTTTCCAAGTTCACCATTTGTGACTTTGTATTTGCATATACATAGTTCTGCATTTGCATACTTTGTTACGTTTTCACTCCTAACTTTCCGTTGGTCTCATCCTGCAGCTGCCAGTGGTCAGTTAGGTTATATAGCTCATACTCTGCAGTATAGTGTTTTGAAATGTTTGGATTTGGGACAAGAAAAAGTTTGAGTATGAAAAATATTGATATTGCGTGTACACTTATGAACAGTTATTTGCAGTTGATCTTTGTTTTAGGAACAGCAGTTGGATGAAAAGGATGCCCGGCGTTTCCAGCTTAAAATCGCTGAGCTGAGTGCCATCATCAGGAAGCTGGAGGACCGGAACGCGCTGCTGTCGGAGGAGAGAAACGAGCTGGTGAGTGTGGCAGCGAAGCGCGGCGACGGCCGCTTGTGAACGCGCTGCGGCGGCCATGCCTCACCCCAGAACAGCGACGTGTTTTCCCGTGGGCCGTTTCGAAATCATTGCAGGAGCAGCTGGCTCCTCCTTACGCTCTCTGTTTGGTGGTATGCCACATCACACTCATCTTTGCTTATATAAAAATGAATTGTTAAGATGGCATTTGCTGGAATTATTTTTATTTATTTTTAAAAATAAATACATCCCCCAAATGGTGCACTTGTTGCACAGATTGAATACCTCATTAAAGAGGAACGATCTGTTTCCCAATGGAAAATACCAAGATTCAGTTCTGCTTTGCAGTAGGAGAAAATACTGCTAGTGCGATAGTTAAAGAAAATGATTAATATGTTTGATGAAAAATAGCAGCTCCGGTGGTGTTAATTCTCTCTTTGTCTTTCAGTTAAAACGTCTTAGAGAAGCTGAAAGTCAGTATAAGCCCATTTTGGACAAAAACAAACGCCTTAGTAGGAAGAATGAAGAATTGTCACATGCCTTACGTCGAATGGAAAATAAATTAAAATTTGTAACGCAAGAAAACATAGCAATGGTAAGTCTCTGTATGGTCCAGGGACAACACATAATTTAATGCTCACGGGTCTGATGAAGTCGGGCATCATCCCAAAATTGCAAGTTTGATAGGAAACTCTCCAGTGCTCGCTGATATGTTGTATGGTGCAGTACTGACTGGTTTGTGGTTGGAACGTGTTGTATTTTACCTAAAATGACTTATTTTAGCTTTAAAATAAATAGTTCTGAAGAAAAGAGATTGCATGAGTCTTGCACATTTTGATCAGGCAACTGCTCAGTCACTGGCTGCTCAGCTTCGAGGTGAGCACAAATCACCCCACTTCACCTTCAACTTCTGTACCAGAATCACCTAGTGATCCTGAGGAAATCGGCACTTGTGACTGTTGAATGTTGTTAGTGGGCAATAGCTGGTAGCAAGCAGCTGTGGCATTGCCTGACTGTAGGAGGGCTGGGCTCACCCCTGTGGCTGCTGCAGATCAAAATGAGTGAGAGGAGTGCGCAGAGAAGCGACGTTGGCCCCAGCTCTCTGCATTCCTTCTCCACCCAGGGCAAACCACAGAGCTCTTGTCAGAGCTGAAAAGCAGGTGCTGCTAGCCCCCCTCTTTGGTGCAATGGTCCCCCTGTGCCTGCTGTGCTCTCTGCTCACCACGAGCTTCACGGGGCAGTCTGAGGAGCAGGGACACCCGGTGCGTTTGCAGTCTGGCTGTGTGGCCCAGCAGAAGGGGAGCGGGATAGCTGCCAGAACAGCCATTAGGTTAGATGCATCGCTGGCTGTAAGGGATGGGTTGCGTACTGTCCTTTGGCAAAGCCTGCTGATCATTCCATCTTCTGCTGTGTGGTTTCTTTCAGAGGCAAAGGGCTGGAACAATAAGGAGACCGAGCTCTTTAAATGACCTTGACCACAGCCAGGAAGAAAGAGAAGTTGATTTCCTGAGACTACAAGTTATTGAACAGCAAAATATCATTGATGAACTCTCCAAGGTAAGATGTAATACTGCTGCTGTCATGCGAGGTCGACTAAGGCTGCAGCAGCAGAACAGGAAACCTAAGCAAGGGGTGCTTGGCTTTCTGTGAGCTAACGGGCATAGCTTCCGTCAGTAGAAGGCATTTCTATGATTGCAGGTAATTGAACTGAATATAAGTTATCTGTGGCATAGTATCTGGAAAAATCCTTTCAATCTACGAGGCGCTTGCACGCAGAACCATTGCGGCACGTCCAGTAGATGTGCTGATGGCCAAATCCCGTACCCAAGAGAGAAGATGTCAGAGTTTCTTTAGCTGGAGACAGCATCAGGGCTAAAGATTGCTGTGTACAAGGGGGGTGTTCTGCAACGTTGTTGTCTGAGTTCTTGCTTCTTTGTTAACATGTTCTCAGTCTTTGGAAAGAGAAGATACTGAAATCGTAATATTCCTCAAGGAAATACCTCCTTTTTTAAAGCCTGTACACTTACTGGCATTATTTCATTTTTTTTCATTAGACACTGGAAACTGCTGGCTATGTGAAGAGTGTCATGGTAAGAATGACTTTAACTTCATCCTCATCTTTGTATGTTTTAAATTGCTGTTCATGAAAAGCTTGCAGGGTATAATAATATTTATTATCACTTACATCTCCATTCAGGCAGCAAGCTAACACAGTGTTTTTCTCAACATAGATGTTGTTAAAGGCTGTATCAGCAGAAGTTATTCACCAGAGAAAAACATAGTGATAGTGGAGAAAAAAGCTCTGGTGCGAGAGGAAACCTTTTTTTTCACCACTACGATGACCTCCGTGGCAAAAGTCAGCGTGGTCATCCTGTCTTGATGGCTGATAGCAGTGTCCCCATCCCTGCGACAGCTCTGCCACATTGGAATTGCATTTTTTTGGGGGGTCTGATTACCACTAGCTTTGTCTCACCCGTCCTGGCGTGTTCTCAGTCACTGCCCTTGCCTGACTTACGCCAGTAAGATGTATTGATAAAATGTGTGCTGTTTTGTTCTTCATTGTCAAGTGTGCAGCAAAGCTGGTGCTGTCAAGCAAAACAAGTATTCGATTTTCTTCTGTCACTGCTGCTGATGTTAGGATTTGCTGTTGAGCTGGTGGTAGTGGCACATGATCGATGTCCCACAATGTCATTGCATCCTTTTACCAAGTGGTTAAAAAGAAAGAATATAGGAGTTTTCCCTTTAGAACTTTTCTCTCTGCAATCCTGCAGTTTGCCTGTATTTGCAATCCAGAATAAAGAATTTTTTTTCAGTACTATGAAAATTGAGATGACTCTATGAAGGGTGTCATAATTTCCACTGAACAGAAAAATTTGCTGGCAGCAATAAATGCTCAAACTCTTTTTCAGAAGCGTGCAGGGAACCTGCAGATCCTTAGAGAAATCAGCTGAGACCAAAAGTGCTGAGTTCAAGCAGTGTCTGAATTTTGCGTAGCTGGGCTGTTAGGTGTGTGCACCTTCCAGGGGGCACTGAGAGCCGTGGCACCGAGAGCCAAGGGCCGCGGTCGGCCTTCGCTTCTCGCCCCTGGACAGAGCCCCTCTGCCAGGGAAGAGCCGCAGCACGCAGGGCTGGAGCGCGCACGCTGCTCGCGGGGCAGCTCTGAAGCTCTGAGCTGTCGGCGTGTCGCGTTGGCTGTGATCACCTTGCTTTTGCTGTTTTGATTTTTGTGAATATGAAGAGCAATTGCTACTCGTATATGGCAAACTTGGAAGACGTTGGAGTAAAGCTAACATTTGCCTGATGAAAGCATGGCTGTTTCATTCTGAGGCAGTGGCCACCACTGACGTTATGATTTCTTGATTGCCCCATGACCTCTGGTACTGACACAGTGAATTCAGAGACCAGCTCTCTGCAAACAGCTAACGTGTGTATCTGATTCTTTCAGGAACGTGATAAGCTGTTAAGGTATAGGAAGCAAAGGAAAAAAATGACAAGAATTCCTAAGGTAAAAAGAAAAAGCTTGTATTATGACATGCTGGCTTCCCAGGGTGCTCCGAGCGCCTCAGCCAGTGCGGGGGAACGTTCTCCTCAAGGGTCTGCACATGAGTCCCAGTCTTAAATTTGGGTTCAAAGACAGTCATAGACAGTACCGGCATAATTCAGACAAGATCTGGTAGGGGTGGGGGAACCATTAGCATTGCACATTATGAGCGTTTACATGCTCTGCATTCACCCCCAGCAGTTTCGGTGTCCTCTGGGACTTCTGTGGTATGTGATTGTCTTAAGATGAGACAGGTTTTATGAATTAACACATCTCCAAATGATCTTTTAATGGCACTGCCTGAAAACATACGCAGATTGTAAATAATTCATTATGGAGTTCGGAAACATGCGAAAATTGCTGGTTACAAGGAGCAACGGTCAGAGCTCAGGGAAAATGAAAATGTTAGTTAATGATTACTTGGCAGGATGTTAATATAAATATTAACACTGCAACAACATCATAAAGTATATGTCAGGGACCTGGAGTAGGCTGTGCTCTACATATGAAGAATTAAGGTGGTGATGGAGCTAATGAATCTATAAATAACAAATTGCGGTCAATGTGAGAGAACAACTTAACTCCTGTCATCCTGCAAATGGCAGCCAGGCCTTGGGAGGAGAGTTACGTTTTGTCTCCTTCAAAAGTCATCCACTGCAAATAAAAAAAAACCAAGAGCCAAAGTCTAGAATTGTTTTTGGTAAATCAACAATTAAAAATAACTTTAAAACTGTGTTTGAAATGTTGTCTTTGGCTTTCAAGCATTTAACAGTAAATCTCTTTTTACCAGCATTACCCTCATTGTTTTAAACAGAAAGCAGATTTGAGTGGAAAAATGGATTTCTTCAAACTGTAAAAATATTGCTGTGGTGATTAACTTGATATTTTCTGGTAGAATATTTCTTGAAAATCTGACTTTTCATGTGACAGTTGTGGTATTGACCAGAGGGACATTGTGGTGACGAAGATGGGTTAACAAAGACATTTCAATGCACAGCTCACTCCTCATGCTGAGGTGAACACACAGAAAAGTAAAAAGTGTGATCTGCCTGAGCTGGAGAAATCAGGAGGAAAATACATTTAAAAAAACAGGGGCTTTGAGGTTGGGCACTATGATACCTAATAACAAACGCAACAATTTTGTGATTTGAATAGTTTTAGCTGTCATTAGAGCACTACCGTTGGGTGAAGAGGCTTACAGAATGCATGTAAAGAGCTGGGTGGGTTTTTCAAAAACCACAGAGTGAAAATAGCCAGTATTCTGGCATTGAGGTTCCTCCGAAGGTGTATACGTTCGAATCCTACAAAGACCCAGGGTTTAGCCATGCGTCCGAAGCCGTTGCTGTCCCCCCGAGGCCGCCGGGCTGGCGCGGTTGGCATCACGGGTGCTGCGTGGCATGGCTGCCCTCCCTGACCCCTTGTCTCTGTCAGAAGCCGGTTGTGGAGACGTTTTTTGGCTACGATGAAGAAGCTTCCCTGGAGTCTGATGGTTCCTCTATCTCGTACCAAACTGACCGGACAGATCAAACCCCTTGCACTCCTGAAGATGACTTGGAAGAGGTATTCCTCAAAAAATATGTGTTATTTTGTTTTGAAACCTTGCTGCTTATTTTTTAATGAAATTCTAGGTCTGTTATATCGTTCATCTGTCACCTCTGACCGGAAAACTAAAAATCAGCATTGAATTTAATACTGTGCATGTTGGTTTATATTTCTGGATCTCAAGTCGTCTGTAATTTCACAACTTCTAGCCAAAGTGGAAATACTGTCTCCTAAGAATGTTAGCTCTATGATGGGTTTATAGCTTAGAGGTCTAATAAGACTGAGAAGTCGGGCAGTGCTAGGAAGACCTGTTCACACAGAGATTTACTGCAGGTTTGTACACATGTGGTTTTGTTCAGGTCTTTCTACTTGTCATTTTGACAAGACACAGAGCACAGCCTTAAGTGATAAGGTTTGTGCCTCTGGAAGGAGAAGCAAGCAGTCCCACAAAGCACCAGTCTCGAGAGGAAAGGCCTTCTCCTCACCGGTATATTGAGGTCGTGACTTTTCTGGAGATTCTGAATGCAGAGTACACAAAGGTAGCTGGTAATACAAACAAAAGTGATTATTCCTGGTGTTTTGCAGGGCTTCCCTACAAATGCATTCCCGAGTGTGTGTCAGATCACTGTACCATTACATGTTTCTGGGTTTAACAAGAATCTTGTAATAAAAAATTCGTAATAATGACCTGCAGCCTTTTTATGGTGTGATGGCTGCATTTTTTCATCGGCCATTTCACCTGTTTCATGGGTTGTAATTAGATCTGTTAAAAGGGCACCTGAGGAAATCCTGTCTCTACCTTAAAAGATATGTGAGTGGTTACCAGGTGTGTGCTGCACTGCAGGAACCCTGCGTGTATTTTTATGTGTGTAAGCCTATTCATTTTTCATTCCTGTATTGACATTTTTTTCCTCTGTTCGGATAGTGCGAAGTTTATGCATGTGACCAGCAGTAAAATTTCATTGTATGTCAAATGAAGTATTCCAGTCAACCTGGCATAAAAGGATTCAGTGGTGGATACTGTGAGGAAAGAAGATGAAGGGCTCTTTTCATGTTGATGTCACCGGTTCTACAAGTATCAGCTCTAGATTAGTGTTGAGTGAGTGAGTGAGACTGTCAGGCTTGGCTTATTCTCCAGATTGGAAACCTTTTGTTCTTTCAAGAAAGTGATATTTTCACCTGATTGTGATGACTTTGCCTGGTACAGTAATAAAGGGCAATTCAGTCATTAGTGTGTTATAAGGATGACAAGTTTTTATCTTTCCAAGGCAGGTGGAATCATCTTTTTTTTTCTGTATTACATTTTGTTGAATCAAGTAAATGCAAGAGGTGTTTATGGACAAAAAGGAAATAGTCTGAGAGCACATGAATAAGATCTTTGGTACGGTGCTTCCCAAATTGCATATTGAAAGTAATAACTCTTGCACTTTACGGAGAAAGCAATCATAATCCACACATCTCTCTTTTTTTTTTTTTTAAACTTTCATTGCAGGGGAAAAAAGCAACTGGTGCAATGCATATTTGTTTTTAATTCCAGGGCATGGCCAAGGAAGAGACAGAACTGCGCTTTCGGCAGCTGACGATGGAGTACCAGGCTCTCCAACGAGCATACGCCCTATTGCAAGAACAGGTCGGAGGAACATTGGATGCAGAACGAGAAGTTAAGGTCTAAATGGCTTATATTACATGAAAATAAAGGACTGTAATTGTATGGGGGTTTCCAATTTACTTGCTGAGGTTGTTTTCAAGCTAAACTGGGGTCAGCTAGCCCCTCCAGCACGCTGCCAACTGGGAGTGCGGGTGGGGGACTTGGCTGAGCCGGCTGCCACAGTGGACTCCGATGTCTCTAACCCCAGCCAGCCCGTCCTGCCTCCCCCGTGGTGCCGGCTTGCCGGAGGAGCCACCGTTCCTGCAGTTCAGCCTTTTCGCCTCTGATCAGTTTAAGAGAAATTCAGAGAGAATTTTTATGGGGAATCTTTAAAATTAAGCTCTCTTTCTATAAAAACCTAGGACAGATAGCCTTGCACGTATAATGCTTGGTATTTAATTCCTTCTGGATCCTGTGAGATTACATGATTCCTCGTAAAATGTTTAGAAGGATTATAGCTGAGATTCTTAATTCAATTGCAAAGTGTCCTATGCTATTCTGCCTGCCTATCTGCCTCACACAGCCCGTGTAGCTTCAAACATCTGGCGTAAAATGCAAAGTTTATTATGACTATGTGGTATATTACAAGGAGCTGGCAGGACTTACCATGCACAGAATGCAAGGGTGAATACAGTAAATAAAGGGACAAATTCTGTTCTGAGCTGACAGTTTGGAGTCGCGTAGGAGAAATGTAACTGCAAAGTCTCAATTTGGCTCTATATTCACTGTGTGAACGTGTTATCAGGAGCACTTACAGTAGTCCAAGGTGAGGATGGCAGTGCTGGGACATAGCCGTGTCACCCAACCTGGTGCCTCGGAGGGGATGCCCCCGGCAGCCGTGGCACAGCACCACGTGCCACCGAGCTGCCACTGTCCCAGCTCTGGCTCCAGTTAGATGTGAAACAAATGGCCGAGTTCCTCTAGCTGAATTCATTCTTTACAATAATATTTTGGCTTTCCTAGCTATATAACTAGTCTGGTTTTCTTCCGCTGAAAGATTCAAAGAATTAGCTGCTCATTTCACCGCTGTCTCCCCTGGGGAGTACCCCTCTGCCACCCAGGTTTAGCAGCAGCCCTTGTCTCCCAGCGACCTCCCTGTCTGGCAATCACAGATCAGCTCACTCTCTCTGAATGCCCAAAATGCATTAAAACTAATGTTCCCAGAAGCACACGCTCTGCTCTGAGGTGTTAGGGATTGCGTAGGTAAAGAAAAGCGTAGTGAAACAGGACATGCCCAACTTGCAAAGTGACTTGGTTTTACTTTTTCTGTGGTGAGACAGAGAAAACAATGCAGGTAATGCAAACAAACAAGATCATTTTCATTGTAAACAGCAAGATAAATAGCAGATAGATGGTTTGAGGAAGGAAAAAGGTCTATGAAACAATATTTAATAAATAAAATAGCGAACAATAATGATATTTATTCTCCAAAAAACATGTGTAGGAAGGTGGTGTATATTTAAATAAGCATGCAGCTACAAGTATAGTAAAAAATTACACACAGTGCAGTAAGACTGCAAGATAGGGTACTAAATGCATAAGGAGCAACACAGTTTGCTGGTTTGTAACGTTACATATGCAGGGTCCATTCTGAGCTTTTTAACTCATACAAAATGTAAAGGAATCGGGTGTGCCCAGAATTGTGGCATAATGATTTTCATTTGTTTTCATGGAGAAATGGATCTTTGCATTACACTGGCTTTTTTTAAACGCCTTGTTCTAGAATAAGGAAGGCTGCTCACCCCAGACTGTCATAACCAGCTGTAAGAAGCCATTTATATTTTGCTGTCCTACTGCCTACCTGATAGGATGCTGCTTATGTTAATCTCGACCTAAGTCTCAAAATTATTATCCTCTCTTACAGACTTCTTTTTATGATCAATGACTAATGCTGCCTGCTTAGCTGCAAATTTATTCTGCCTAGAACTTCAAAAATTGTTAAAAGTATTTGATGCTTTAAGTATTTTCTGCACCTGTGTTAGCTTCTGCCTTTTAGAGAAAGTTTGATGTATTATTTGTTTCTTTTTCCCTCATTTCCTACAGACACGTGAGCAGCTCCAAGCAGAAATACACCGATCTCAGGCTCAGATAGAAGACCTGGAGAAGGCCCTTGCTGAGCAGGGGCAGGTAACGCGTGCGGCCGGACACCAGCCTGGGTGCTGGGGGCCGGAGGGGCTCTGGAGCCGTGCCTGGTCAGGCTGCTGTCTGACACTGCAGGTGCTAGGGACACTGCAGCGTTTATGGCTGTATAGAATAATCCCAATGCTGCTTTTCAACGGCTGTTTTGCAATTAGTAATTACAATTAGTAAGTACAATTAGTGATTGCAAAACACACGCACTAGGGAAGCAATTACTGTCCATGTCAGTGTGTGCTGTAGTGAGCTACCCTGTACCACCCCCATCACCACTGCACCCCTGTTCTAGGAGATGTCAGTGTAACCCGCTGAGTACTGTGTGAACAGAGGCATTAATTAATTGAAAAGAAAGCACTTAATACATGTGATCTAGCTGGTTTCAGGTAGAGTCAGGCATGCAAGGGCTTTTGAAAACCTCACTCTCCACATTTACATGTGTGGTGTCGCAAACATGGGTCCCCAAAGCCCTGAGCCCCCGTCAGTGCTCACATACTAACTCCCGAAATCCACAGCCGTTAAAGGCCCGTGTGTCGCTGCTGATGGCAGCCCTAATGCTTCGCTTGCTCCAGCGAACGATGCCTGCGTGAAAGGGTCTGTTACAGGAAGGGAAAGCCAAAGTCAGCTGGTAAAGGACGTGTACAGCTGTGAAGTCCAAACAAGTGCAATATCTCCATAGGACACCGAGAATTTCTCTTTACAGCCAGAGAGAAAACGGATTCCCACGCTCATTGCCACTGCTGGAAGCCCCAAAGCACAGGGTCTGCCTGGCACCGAGCGGACAGCCGTGCCCACTAGTCCTCCTCTACCCCTTAACTGTCCCTAGTTTAAAATTGCTCTCTGTTGTTTTATTATGCATCTCCAGAAAATTAAATCAGTGAATAACAGGTCAGTTCCCTTATCCATTTGAAGATGTATGTAAATACTGAGAAAGCATTATGGTAAATAGAGGGAACAACTGTGTTTGGCAAGAAGTTGGTCTGCTTTAAAATCTCACAGACTACCAGTATTTTTGATACCTAGGAGAAAATCGGGAACGTAAAATAAAGGAAGAACATTTATTTTCTCATTAAATGTTTATTTAGTGAATGTAAGAGTAAGCTTTCCTTGCCAGCAGCTTTCCTTTTAGCTCCACAAGATTTTACTTTCTTAAAAGACGAAAAGCAGGTGTTAAATTAGAGGTTAAACATTTCAAGGGAAGGAGGAAGTGCACGGCACAGGCTGTGTATTTTTAGCAAAAACAAAGGGGTTCTCATCATGTGAAAAACTTTGCTGTGAATGTTTTCTTTAAATTCAGAGTAATTTTGTGTATTAGGACTGTTTGAAGTGTCCAGTTCAGCTGTTTGTGTAGTTCACCATGCAGCCTGTTCATGCGATAGCTTGTCAAATCCCCTCAGTCATTGTTTCAAAAAGGATTAATTTGAAATACAATTGAATAATCTATGAAACTGCACTCCAGGAAATTTAGTCTAAATGAGAAAAATGAAGCACATTACATTCAACCAAACATCTACTGAGCTCTGCCTTTTTCATGCCGTTAGGCGTTGTTAAGATGTCTTATTTTTGCTTTGATGTGTTAAGACTTACACTTGGGTAATTTTTAATTTCTGAATTCACTGCAAGGCGTCTGCCTTTGCCTGACTGGCTCATTCAAGGCTGGCTCATAGTCTGTCACCTCGGTCTGACCTTGAGATTCCACTCTGCAAAGCCAGCCCCACTAGAGGTCTTGGCAGGTTTGGGTGCCACTGCAGCTTTTGGTGGGTGACACTCAGCCCCTGGCACAGAGTACATTGTACTCCTGGCTGTTGCATGCCACTTGGATCCCTGTGGACTGCAGTGCTGAGGTCCAAATGTTTGCCATGCGCATACATCCTTGCCAACTGGTGTTAGAAAATTCTCCCTCGTAATGTTCTCCAAGCAGAAAAGGCGCTGGGGTGTTGGGGGTTTCTGCTGCCGGCCGCAGAGCAGAGTGGCTCTGAACGCTCACAGTGCAGTCGTGCGGTCCCTCGGGTGCAGGAGGACCCTGCGCCCACGGCTGCTCCACCGACATCGGGGAGCGTCCTGGCAGCGGGGCGGCAGCTCGAGCCAAGCAGCTCTACTTCACCCTGCAGCACCCTCGCCCTCGGGGCTCGGGTGAGCTGGTCAGCCCTGGCACGGAGGTTACACAGTCCAGAGATGCAGGTGAAGTAGCATAGCACAGGAGAATGTAAAAGGGAAAATGCACCTTCAGCTGGAAGTGTACAGAGTTTAAAACCACCCCGCACCCTGGCATCCAAAGGGGATAAAGAAGCAGGCGCACCTCTAGCCTTGGGGTAGCCTGGAGGGTGAAATACTGCAGGCTGCAAATATCCAGCCCCCAGCTGGAAATACGAGAAATGTTCCCAGGCTGTGTTTAACTTGTGTCTTACTTTTCCAGGCAAAAGAAACCCAACCCTCCCAGAAACATAAAATGTTCCCTGAGAACTTTAAAATAATACTAAATCATTTGATCATTACCTTTCCAGCTTAACCTCTTATTATTGTCAGCGTTACTGAAAAATAATGTTCTGGACTTCATGGCTTTTATGTGTCCATCAAAATAAGAAATTAGCTTCAAAATAACGTTTATTTTGCCTAGTGTTCAGAAATATGCAATTTGTATTCGGTGTAATTGAAATTTAAGACTAACTACATAGCTAGAAATAGCCCTTTTAAAGCAAACTGATCTTTTATCTGAAAGGGGTTTTTAAATCACCGGAGTGTTTCTGTTCCATTTGTATACTACAGACTGTTAAAATAAGACAGAAAGGGTGAGATTTCATATCATAGGAAATGATGGAATTACAATTTCATATGCAGTATTATTCTGTCCCTCTTCTCTAGATGTGTGATTTAATGAAATGTTTGCTGCTGTGTTTGTGCTAAACATAGCCAGCTTCACCTACAATATTGGTCATTTCTTTTGCAAGGACATGAAGTGGATTGAGGAGAAGCAAGCGTTGTACAGAAGAAATCAAGAACTGGTAGAAAAGGTGTTCGATGTTTCTATTTGTATTATTCAGATAATATATGTAACTTAAGGAAATGAAGAAGGTGCAGTATTTTAATCTGTATCACACAGCTCTACTGGAAATTATTCATGTGTGATAACAAGATGCTTATAAACCTGCCAGAAAGAGTGGTTTGCTGGCTTTCCCTACTGCACCGTACAATGTTCTGGTCCGAGGTAGCGTGAGGACAGTGGCTCCAGGGAAAAGCTCCATGTTCCCTGGTCACGGGTGCCACGTGTCTCTGCTGGTGCTGACCCCAGGGAGTGGGCTCAGACCCTCAGTGCTCGCGCTGACCCCGGCGTTTGCCCGGCACGGTCGGCGTGCGGCAGATCTCGAGCGACACTGAAACGGTGCTAACGCGTGTTGCTTGATTTTGCAGATAAAACAAATGGAAGCCGAGGAAGCTCGCTTGAAACATGATGTCCAGGACGTGAAGGATCAAAACGAGCTCCTGGAGTTCAGGATCCTGGAGCTCGAAGTGAGCACGTGTTGCAGCCACGGTCCTGCCCCCTGGGCTGTGCGAGCCATGGCCGGGAGCACTGCGGCGATGGGGGGTTGCCCACATTTACCGTGCAGAGCCACACTGCGCTGAACGAGACCAGAGGGTTTGGCACAAAGTGCTAACAGAACAGGAAAGAACCCAAACACCCAGGGATTAATACCGATGTTCTTGATGGGTTTTTCTGGCAGTCTTGCTGCTTAAGTAATTTTGAGACCCAGAAGATTGGCTAGTGATGCATATATAAATTTTGCTATACTCCATCTGTTCTGAAAATGCAAAGAGATAAAACCGGAGTAGATCATATACAGGAAAGAAAAAGGACCTTTATTTTCATTGCCAAAAATCATTGCTGTGTCTCACCTCATGCTAATCCTGCAGAGAAGGAAGCGTGGGGCCTAGACCACTGTAGTAACTCCACTGAGCCTTCTGTTTTCTACATCATTAACCTGTATAAACAGAATCTATAAGCTCTTGGAAACCGTTTTTGAAGTTCTCCAAAGAGAGGTTAACAAAGCAACCACTTACAAGAAAAATGTAAATGCTGTCTATATTATACTAGGTATAAGTGTATAGTTTTGTTCAAATATATTATGTAGTCAAAGTAATAGGCAAGTGGTCATGACTGGTGCCCAGTGAAGAAGCATGGTGGGAAAATATTAGCGCTCTTAATATGTGCGTCCGCCCTGCTTCGCAGTGAGGTGGAGGCCTTCCCCGCCAGCCCGAGGTGCCATCGCCAAAGCATGTGCTCTGGCCAGAGAAACGGCTCTGGGTCCTGCTGCTGGTGTAAAGAGCCACAGGATGCAGGAGGAGGGGGTTCTGTGCTCGCGGCACCCAAAATAAAGCCACTCCACAACAGCGTTGCTTTGCAGTGTGTTCAGTTAGAGTCGGCCTCCTTCAAACCGTATTTATCAAGTTCTCGGTGAAGCTGTCATTTGTGACACGCCATAGCGGGTAACCACGCAATTAATGTCGTTTCAGGAGAGAGAAAGACGGTCGCCGGCCATCACCTTCCACCACGGTCCTTTTACAGAGGGGAAAAGCCCTCTCCAAGTCTACTGCGAGGCAGAAGGTGTAACAGTAAGGGATTCTGGTTTCGTATTTTCCTTTCCTTAAATAAAATCAGACGCTCCGTTCTGACTCCTGGTTTTCCATTTCTCTCTTGTTAGGACATAGTAGTAGCAGAGCTGATGAAAAAACTGGACATTTTAGGGGATAACGCCGTAAGTGTATGTTCCTTTAATAAATTGTGCATGCTTTGGGAAATGTTTGTCCTCATGTTAAGTTAGCAAAGCCTTCTTGGTTTGCTGCTGCACAGCCTGTCCTCCCTGTGGCCAAAGTACTGGGCTACGAGCTAAGCGTTTTCTGGCTTTTTAAGGTTTCGTTAATAGCATTCTGATGAGTGCCATGCAGGATCTTGATGTCACAATATTGCCTTTAATTTTCCAATGGTTTGGAAAATCATTTGAAACTTTGATGTTTGTTTTTTCTGGCCACTGTTCACACATGGTTTCTTTATTTGCTTACTCTGCATTTGCTTTGCTTTCGCATTTTAGCAGCTGTCTGTTTTTATTTTGTCTAATAACCCATAAACCTTTGGTAGTAACCATGATATTAAACAGAAAGTTACAACAGCAGCATGAAAAGAAGAAGTGAATAAGAAGAACTTTGAAAGTGTTTCTCCTTTAGCAAATGGAAGCGGATAAGTACACATATAGTGATGTGTATAGAGGAGTTATATGCCCTTCTATATTGTTTTCCTGTCCCGTAGCTGTCAGCAGAGCCCCAGAGCCTCTGTGGCTGTGAGGGGCAGAGCAGAGCAGAGCCCCTCTCTAGCCCGGGGTCTCGCAGAGCCTTTGGCCCTGGGAGACCCCACCACCGACATCGGGCCCAGAGAAAGCTCCCCACTGTTCTCACGGCTCCTCACCTGAGCTGGCCCAGCTGTCCCCCATGCCTCTGCAGCTTGAATACCAGCAAAACCGCCATCCCCAGGGCTAAGGGGCAGCCTGGAAGGGAACCCGCATCCACCTCCCCAGCTAGACCAGCTGGGCCATCACGTCTCCACTGTCCCCAGTCTCTGATGTCTCCACGGCCTGCCCCACAAAGTCAAGCCAGGAGGCAGTGGAGGAACTGAAACACACTGAAGCAATTAATAATCTTCACCACTGTTGCAGTTAATGATATTCACACTGGCAGGAATATGAAGGGTCCTAAAATCTTTTGTGTGCAAAGAATAAAAAAAGGATACGCACAAGTTTAATCACCAGTAAGCTAAGACTGACCCTGCTGGTGTCTAGAAAGATAATACCCATTAATCTATTAATCCCTGTAGTAATGTTGTCTAGCAATGTGCACTGCCTGTGTGCAAGTGATTCTGTCCTTTTCTGTGCATTTTCTCACTTGCGTTTCAATAAAGCCCCCCTGGCAGCTTCTGTCTGCTTCCCTCTGAACTGGCATGAGTTAAACATTGCTTTGATAAGGCAAACCCTTCCGAGAGCAGCTCTGGGAGCAGAGCAGAAGCAGCGGCCGGAGGGTGCTGCAGGGTCGCTGGGGACAGGCACAGAGAGGGGCTGTGGATCACAGATGCCTCCGCTGCCCCCCGGACAGGGGAGCCAGGTCGGGGGTAACTCACAGAACAGGGAAGAGCACTGTTAATGTTCTGTGTGGATGTTTGTATGTCTAAGGTAATGTAGCTTGTTTAAAAAAAAAAAAACATTTATGGAAGAGACAATTCTCAGGGGTCCTCAGGAAAGGTCTGCTCCCATCTCTGCCAGGTAGCAATTTCATTGTCCCCAGCCTCGTGTCTTAAATTGAGATCACCATAGTCACCCTCATCGACTTCCTAATCACTGTGTGGGAATGATATCTAATGACGCTCTGGAGCTGAAAAAATACGGAGCCCAAGCTGGAAGGATTCACTTCTCGTACTGTAGGTGTGGTCAGAGTTTTGGGATGCAATGCAGAACATAGCTTCAATACATTCTTTAAAAAAAAAAAACAACAAAACATGGATTGCATAGCTAACATCTTAACAAATGTTTTCCAAAATCAGGACTTGGCCCTGCAAAATAAGGAGAGTGTGTTAACCTAGCGTGCATATAATGAAATACAGAGGACTTAAGATTACATCTCTTTTCTTAATGGCACATCATGCTAAGCTTGATCGTGTCTTGTGTAACTGTGTGTTTATTCCCTTTTGGGGAAAAATAGATCCAGTGTCAACACCTTTTTTTTTTTGGTTAAATGTGAGTATTTTAGAAGAATTAACTGTATGTATGATAACAATTCAGCATGAATAGTTACTATTGTTTTTACAACGACGTTACATTACAATACTAATTTTCTTTGCCTTAGTTTATTATTTAATTTCATATTTATTTAATACAGCAGTGGCCCAAATAGTGGATTAATAGCAAGACACTGGGATTTGTTGTAATTGTATTCTGCTTTTGGTGCAGAATCTGACCAATGAAGAGCAAGTAGTTGTTATACAAGCAAGGACAGTTCTCACGTTGGCTGAAAAGGTAATAAAAACTGCATCACTCATCAGTAAATGTGTGTCATGAAAGCATCTGACCCCCCCAGAATAGCTCACTTGAAGACACTGGTGATGTAAATGATAGTTTCATCACAAAATGCCCTGAGTTTTTATGTGGAATTACTCTTGCACTAGTTTTCGCCAAAACAGACACTAACATGCAGGCAATACAGACAGACATTGCGTATTTTAAAATGTTACTTAATTTGCAAAATGATGCTAGAAGGTAAATGTCTAGGCTTTTAAATGCTTTTTTCCGTCACTGATTTATATAAAAGAAAATATGTAATAGTACAGTTGGGTTTTCCTCTTCTATTTAGTGAATTAAATAAGTACTTGCAGTGTGTGCTGACTCACCCCGGAGTCACAGTGAAAGCTGAATACGCAGGCGTGCTGCCTCTGCTCTTTAGGCTTAAGCACCTGATCTCTGTTTTCGTGCACAGTGGCTACAGCAGATAGAAGTGACGGAGGCTGCGCTGCAGCAGAAGATGCTGGATCTGGAGAACGAAAAGGTAGGGAGAGACGAGGGGAGCGAGCCAGCGGAGAGGAAGCAGGAGGGGCAGGCGCGTTAGGGCCGCGGCCGTTGCACTGACTGCCCCTTGCTTCTGGCCCCAGGAGCTGTTCAGCAAGCAGAAGGGCTACCTGGACGATGAGCTCGACTTCAGGAAACAGTCCTTGGACCAGGCTCACAAGGTGAGGGAAACCAGACTTGACTGAAGGACGCAATCTTGATTAACTTACCTTGTGCAATATGTGTAGTCTGTTCTCTGTAGAAAAACTCTGTTCATGGAGTGACCCGAGAACTGAACAGGCTGAATTTTAAACAAACTATACCCTGGGCTAACAGTGAGTTCCCTAGGAACCAAGTTCCTTGTGTTTGCATGGTCCTTGCAGGGTTAGGACCTAAATACTGTTTTAATAAAACACAAATGGCAATTTAGCAGAGGTTTTGGTAAATGACTGAGAAGAAAATAATGTTTTCAGTAATTTCTCTTTTCCTTCCACAACACAAATCTTGACCTAGACATTTCCTTAGATCTTAGATTGCAGCCTCTGTAGCTGAAAAAGCTGGAGGCATTATGTGATTCTGTAAATTTGAAATGAAACTGCTTTTAGATTGGGTTCCTCATTAGCTAATCCTAACCCATTTCTTCAGTCATCAGCTGTCTTGTTTCCTTCAGTTAGAGAAAAGTTCAATATATGCTCAGGAAAGACATAAATGCATAGATTTTCATATCAATTTATCTCATTTTTCAGTTGCATTTAAATCTTGAGCACAGTTACACTTTCTGAGATGCAATGAGTATTTATGCCTCTCTGTCATACCCACTGTCTATTTGTATCTCAGACCATTTGGGGGAGCTTTTACTCAGCACACTTTCTGTTCCTGTAAGGACGATTTTTAAGACTGATTCTGCCAAATGCTGAGCTGTCTGGAACCACGGTCTATGCAGAGTGGAAACTCTGGAAATTACACAAGCCCCTCGTACCTGCAGTCTCAGCCTTAGCGCCAGATTATCTCCTGCAGCCTGGAGCTGCTCTGAGAAGCAGTTTGGTGCAGCCAAAGGCTGAGCCTGTGGGATTCATCTTCAAAGATAAGCCCTGAGAGAGGTGAACTTCTGGGTCTTGGGTGAGTTCTGAAACAGATCCATAAATCTGAGTATGCGGAAACTTGCAACAGCAGCGGGGTGGGAAAAAATCATATGGCTTCACTTGAAAGTCCTGGAAACATTATGGAGTCTGCAGGAGAGCTCAGACACGGAGCTGTGGCTGTCGATTAGGGGATTACGTGGCACCCCTGCGGCTATGGCCAGCCACTCGCTCTCCATCCATGAGATGGATCTCCAGTTCCGGGATCCCAAATTCCCAGCAACGAAGGATCTGAAAGGTCCTGACAACAACTACTACCTGCTGCTTGGCTCTGCTGCCCATGGAGAAGGAACGAGTGTAATGAACATGTTGCAGCCCATGCAGAAGTAGCTGAGGGTTATTTGTATTTTCCTTTGAATGCGTCACGCGAGTGTCCCCAGGCAGAGCGACGGGCTTTACTCCGGGGCACAAATGCAGCCTGAAAGCAGCAAGCAAGCTTTGTTCTGCCCCAAAATCTGAGTGGCAAAAGCTCTTTTTATTTCTATAATTTGTCTCACTTCCATGTTTCCTTTGTGCCCCTTGAGATGAGGAGCCGCTAATCTTCCCCCGCTAGCTGCAGCCAACAAGATTACCAGCTGTAGCTGCTAAGCTTTTTGCACGGTTTTCACTCCGTTTGGTTGCTGGCGGGGGATTGTGCTCCAAGAAGCACTTGGCTCACACAGAGACTCCTGCCACTGCTGCTGCTCTGGAGACGGTGAATTTCCCCCCGCTCGTCTTCCTTCACGAGTCAGTGTAACCAGAGAGGGGTAACGGCTGTGGAACGGTCTGGGGCCCAGCAGAAATGCGTGTCTCAAATAACAGCGTTTTGTTGAGACAGTTACAGCTAGCAAGGATGTTGGCGTTATTTTTAAAAGTGAAAGCAGAATCTTCTTCTGAGATCTGATCTGACCTTCCCCACAGAGATACCATGGTTGCCATCTTTCAGGTATCATCCGTATCCGTGACTCCTGCAGTGATGTTGTCTTTGTAAATGCTTCTGTTCTGTCCCGACTCTGCTGAGACACAGTGAGAAAACGGCACCAACAGCCTCAGCTGGAACAACTGGTCCATTTTGAACGGAGCTGAATTATCACAACAGACATCCATGGCATTTTCAAACAGCCTGTTTAGAGGTTCAGGCTGCACTGTTGCTGCGTTCCTCTTCTCCTGAAGCCACAGGGAGCTCTGCGAGGCACCACCAGCTTTGGAGAGGGTGTGCAAAGGTGCCATCATTTGCTGCTTTGTCTCTTGCTCTGTATCAAACTTGCTGAAAAAGATTTTGTCTTGGTTTTGGCTTGCGTGAAGGAATAGCATTCCTCTTGGACTTTGAAGCAGAAGACATTGTCTGGTGAGGTCACCTGCTCTAGGAGGGTACCAGGCGTGGCGACCCTGGGGAGTCTTTGCCAGTCCGTTTCCTACACGCTTCTGTATCTCAGTAAATCTGTCTTTGTGCAGGAGACGTTTTCTGATGCAGTGAAGTAAAGGCTCTGCAGTCCAAGACTGCAGGAACAGAGCCCAGCTACCAGATACATTTTTCTGGAGCATAAAGCCTCTTGGAGCTGACAGGCCTGCCAGAGGAAGTGCAGGGAACACCTTCACACGGAGCATTTAAGCTAGCTGGTAGGAAATGCTGCGAGCACACAACAGGGAGTCCTTCATTTCTGGCAGAAGTATGACCTCTGCTGCTGCGAACAGAATGGCTGGGAAGGGTGGCCTGAAAGACTGAACATTACGTTTTAAAAATATCTGTAATTCACAAATAAGTCTTTTATGAACCTCTTTCCTTTTTCTCTTTTCCCTTTCCTTTTCTTTTTTTCTTTTTGCCTTTTCTCCCCACGGCCATCTCCCCATCTCCAGAACGGAGAGGTTGGGACCCGTACATTTTTGGGAGGCAGAGTAGGCTGGGCCCAGGGGCCGTCCCAGCTGCAGTGCTGCTCACAGCCCCACAGCGCAGAAGCAGCCTGAAGCATTTTCCCCCTGGACCGAGTTTTCTGCGCTGTCTTACGTGGGATGCTCAGTGCACAACCCCTCTGTCTCTCCCGTTGCCTTACCAGGGTAGGATTTTCAGTTCCTCACAAAATCCTCATGCAACCAGAGACAAGGTCAAGCTGACAGCCTTATATTGTTTTTGATTAGCAAATTCTGGAATTAGAAGCCATGCTCTATGATGCCCTGCAGCAAGAAGCTGGAGCCAAAATTTCCGAACTTCTTTCAGAAGAGGAGAAAGAGAAACTGAAGAGCGCCGTAGAGCAATGGAAGCGGCAGGTGATGAGCGAGCTCCGGGAGAGGGACGCCCAAATCCTGCGAGAAAGGATGGAGCTCATTCAGCACGCACAGCAGGTAGGTGCCGGTGCACGGCCACGGCAGGATTCGGGGCGGGACGGTCCCTCCCATGGAAACGTAATGAGTTTGTGAGCACCAGCCTCTCCTCACAGAGCTGTACCAGAACTGGCTGGTCCGGGGGCCAGATTTCGATTTGCCTTGGGTGATCCCTGCAAACACAGCATTTTGATTTTCGTTGATCTGTCACGCACTGTGACATTCACGAAGGACTCGTCTACAGCTTAAAACGCCATTTAGTTTTTTTAGAAGCACAGCACATACAATTTATATCTCCAGAAATAATGCGTCTTCTGGGTACATCTGTATTTGGTTGGTTAATAAATATTTTTTTATTTGAAATCTGACAGAGAATTAAAGAGCTAGAAGAAAGAATTGAAGGCCAAAAAAGACAAATAAAAGAGTTAGAGGAAAAGGTAAGGTAATGCAGATGAAACAGTTATTGTATGTGCACATGACCATATATTCATTTCACCTTGGTTAAGAAAACAATCTTAAAAAATAGTTTGTGTTTGTCAGTGCAGTGAGCTAATGTGAGAGCGCTCCAGGAAACCATTTTGCATTTGCATTAGTGCCCCTGAGAAGGAAAGGTTGCCAGGTTAAACTGAGTCTTTCCTTCTGTTATCCTTCCGTAAAACCCGAAACACAGGACTTGGCAGGGGTGGAGGGGCCCGTCGGCCCCAGGAAGGGCGTGAGGGAGAGCTGCTGGCTGGCAGGGGGATGAGGTCTCGCATGTGCTCCGGGGAAGGAGCCAGGGATCTGCTTTCCCTCCCTCCCTCCTGTCTCCAGCACTGGCGTGTGCAGCTGCACTGGAACGAGGAGCCTCCCTCTCCTCCCCTTTCCTAACCTGCCACCCCAGCAGTCACTGTCACCGTCGTTGATGTCATCGAGCCTCCTCCTGTCAAGCCATAACTGTTGAATTTTACTCTAAAATTACCCTTGTCTGAAGCCATCTATTTCTAGAGAAATAGAGGAGAGAGCTTGTTCAGGTACAACAGGGACTGAACTGGACTTTCACCTGAAACTAAACCCAAACGTTAGCACTCTGGGTCTGGGGATTTTTTTTGAAATATCAGAAGAATTCAGCTATTCTTTTTTCCTCCCCGTTTTTCCTGAGCCCTTGGCTGCAACTGAGCTGGGCTCCGCTGGGGCAGGAGGCGACTCTCCTGAGTCCAAGGGTTGCTGGGCTCTGGCTGAGCTGAGCTGAGCCCGAGCCCTCGGAGCTTACTTCATACTTTATATTTCTTTTCAAATGAGAGTTTTGTTGCACTCTGTCTGTAACCACAGCTTATTTCTCAGCTAAACACACTGTAAACTCTTATTCTCTTTCTTCTCTTCCATTTTTTCCTCTCCTCCCTCCCCTTTTCAGTTTTTATTTTTGTTTTTATTTTTCTCTTTAGCTTTCATTCTTTGGTCATAGTCCTTCAGGCCACATGCGAAAGGTAAGCCCTCAGATCGCCTCTGGTCTCCCCTCTTCTTCTTGTAAAGCATCAGAGCCTTCCCCTTGCTGCTCAGGCTTCAGCAGTGTTGGGGGGGTCTCCTGGGTGCCCCAGATAACCTGAAAATGGAGGTCTCTAAAGCCACTGCTCCTTCTGGCACGGCTGGGCGGTCTGACACGCTCACAGCTGGAGCTGTGAAACCCCTCGCATTAGCTTGTCCTGTCTTGAGGCTAAAAAACCAGAATGGTTTAGGGGGGGGAAATGTCACTTATAAATGTGTGTTTCTCCCAGCATCATGCCTTAGGGCAATAGGTATTGCCCAGGCCTGCCTTTTTTCCCGTGTGAGTAGGAGATGAAATGCCAATCTGTTTGTGCTTCCAGAAGTTACCGCGTCACAGCTGGCATGGAGGGGCACCTTCCCTGTCAGTCATCAAAGTCAACAGAACACAACACAAATCCTTTTCTATCAGTTGTACAATTCCAGCAGATAGTTATAAATATAAACCTTACAGAAATTTCACGCATGTTATTTTTGCCCAGATACACTGTTTTTTGATCCATGTTTTTATATCTTTTTCTTGTTTCAGCCTGCTGAGGAAGCTAGAATTGCTTCTACTGTTATTAACAGGAAGACAGCACTGATGACCGAGACAGAAAAAGAGACATTGCCATTTCAAAAACCCCAAGTATCTCTCATATTTTGCTACTGGCGATGGAAGATGCAATCTTTCCGACACTTTCAGACTCAAACTGAACTAGGGTATGTGGAAATGTCTGCACAGGCGGCGGCGGCACCACTGAAACCTCTGAGCGAGCAGTTTGAAAAGCTAGCACGAAGTCGACAAAGAGGAAAGCCAAAAACCCCCTCCCTCTCCTACAGCCACTGGCTCCTTCCCGGAGTCCTGGCTCTGCTGCTTGAAATAGCTCTCAGCTTTACGTAAGGAGCAGTATACTAATTCAGATAGACTGGATATATTTTGGTTCCCTGCTAAGCAGGTAGTAAATTGCTTCTCTGTAGAAGTGACCGTGTCCTGTTTTATATGTCACACATTTATATTTGTTATTCACAGTTATTCAAAAATCGGTTTTGAAAGAAGATTTTAGGAAGGGTTCCAGAGGAGTAACTCACAAAGAGATAAATGTGAATGAAAATGAAGTGGTTTGTTCCAAGGTATTTCTTCGTAACACTGGGTGTGTCCAATGGTTGGCTGAATACCCCACAAGCCCAGTTTTAGGGAAAAATGTGAAGCTATGTTTGAACCCTGCAAGAAATCAAGTTATAATTTTTGGGGATGTTTTCAGTAGACCGTGGCCAACAGCATGACGAGAAAAATGGCACAATAATTTATAGTTTGCTGCCCCTAAATGATGACAAAAGACTTAACATTGTCCCAACAAAAAGTTCAGTCTGGAAAAGAGGGAATGACAACACGTTTTCCCTGATGGGCACACTCTGGGCTGGAGGAGGCGGCACAAGGGAACAGGAGAGTTTATCACCTTGAGGCACAAGTGCCGCGGGGCCGAGCCCAGGAGGCTGGCACAGGAGCCAGGAAGGAAAAACGGATCCTCTAGAAAAACAGGCAAAGGAGGGAAAATCTGGACGAAATCCCACCAGCGCGAGTTGCCAAATGGGAGCTGCAGCCGAGCACACAAACCTGGGGCTGTGGAGGAAGGGCAAGAACAAGCTCCCGTCCGGAGCTTCCCACGGCTGCGGTGTCACCAGGGTCCCCGAGGCGCAGGGTGCGGGGGGAGCTGCCCGTCCCTTGGAAGCACGAGGCAGGAAGCAAAACCGGAGCTCCTGGCAGGTAACACTGGCTAACTGCAAACAATTTATTGTGCAATTATATATACTGTGTAACTTCCTTTGCGTGGCTGTTGGTCCTTCTTGCTCGAGTTAAAATGTTTTGGATGATAATGCAAAGAAAATTTTGAAATTACCAAAGTCTTTACATAAACTTTATTTATTTATCCCGCTTTTACTGTAGTAAATTAGGTATTGATTTCAGTATGACATAAATATGAATGCTAACATTATTTCTTTAGACCAGTGGTCACTCTTAACAAAAATGTACTAGGTAGGTAATGAAGTGCACTGTCAAATTTCTATGGATAGCAAGCAGTCATGCTACTTCAAAAATGTAGATTTTAAATGCAATAGATGAAAATCATTTTCATTTTGGGTTGAAAAATAGTATTCAGAAAAGTATTTTAATTCACGCTTACTTTTTTTCTAATTTACTCTGGTAATGAGTTACTTGGCTGGTAAACTTGATGGGGATGGTAGCAGTGGTCGCCCTAGCACTGCCTGAAGCTGTCTTTTTTCAAGAATATTTACGAATACAGGGCTGTTAGGCGGGGGACCAGAACCCGGCTAGATGGCTGACGAGAAATCGCTGCTACCACAGCCTGGGGAGCTTGTCACGCCCAGAAAGAACAGTGCTTGCTGGACTCCGTTCTCTCTCCCCCCAAATGAGGGTTGATACTCAGATCTCCACAAAATAACAACCTGGCATGGAACTGTTGTTTTCCAGTCACTCCTGTGGCTAATGCTCAGGACGGCTCAGCCAGCAGGCCAAGCGACCGGCGCATCGGAGCGCTCCTGAAGGTGCTTCGAGCCCGTTTCTGTTTTCGGTTTTGCTGGGGCTGTCCCAGCCCGTGTGAACGTTACACCTCTTCCAGCTAATACTTCTCACAGGACTTGCTTCTGCTTTGGAGGAGGAATTGTCTCTCTGTACTCTGTCCCATCAGTTTTCTTCTCCCCCCCCCATAGTTTTTCTAAGCAGAATGTCCATCAAATCTGCGTTTGAACATCTCCCAGATCTTAAGGTGTTTCTCTAGATGGGATTGCTGCTTTTTAAATCAGTCACAGGATGTCTACACACAGAGGGATGCGTACAGGGAGTCTTAGAAATGATTTGCCTTCCGTGCTGCTCGCTGAGGCAATCACCCTGCACGGTGCCCGCCCAGGGGATGGACAGACCTACAGACTCTCCGCGGGTCTGCGCAGCTCCCTGAGTGGAGAAGCCCCTCGGGGGACTGCCAGCCGAGGCTGCTGCGGCAGGGGAACCGCGAAATCCCCTGCACGGCGGGGCCATGAGCTGCCGCTTTACCGGCTGCTTTGGTGTCACAGAATCACAGAATCACAGAATCACAGAATAGTAGGGGTTGGAAGGGACCTCTGTGGGTCATCTAGTCCAACCCCCCTGCCGAAGCAGGGTCACCTACAGCAGG
>Ga0065711_1002131_pt1 | contig 36332 bp, 18 predicted proteins | sample Hoacrofraction12_FD_59098 | JGI IMG/M metagenome (GOLD analysis project Ga0065711, IMG submission 59098) | Hoatzin crop microbial communities from Cojedes, Venezuela - Epithelial fraction 12 v2 (version 2) | ecosystem: Host-associated > Birds > Digestive system > Esophagus > Crop | place...
GCCTGGACGTGGTCCTGTGCAGCCTGCTGTAGGTGACCCTGCTTCGGCGGGGGGGTTGGACTAGATGACCCACAGAGGTCCCTTCCAACCCCTACCATTCTGTGGTTCTGTGATTCTGTGATTCTGTAACGTAAGAGATGGTGTGTTGATCTCCCCATGGCATTGCAGTGTGTGTTCTCGACATAATATCCTCCTGTGTTTGGCCTGAAGAGGGCACCCACACACCACTGAAATCGTGTTTCAGGAGGTGGTGAATTGACTAGTTTGCTTTTCAGTATTGTGAGTAAAGATTTTTTTTTTTAAACTTTAGCAGGTAGGCCTTATATAGTATAGAAAACATTTTCAAAAAATAGTGGTAGACTGTTCATTCAGCTCTAGTATGTTGGTTAGTCTTTGAAGATGCAGTTGAAATTTACAGATGATATTGGCTATGACATTTATTTGAGAATGCCTTTGTTTTTAATCCTTTTTTTCTTGATAACTATTGGGAATTTGCAATTTGAAATGAAAGAAGAGGTCAGTGGCACAAATCTTGAATGCTCAGCTAGCTGTCACTGAATCACTGTTGATTAAATTTAAATTCTCATTGTATGCCTTAGATCAGAATTTTGAATGATCAAAACTTAAGGTGGTCTGTGAAAAATCAAAGCTAATTCTTGTGTGCTTTTCAGGCTTGTACATTGTGGCGTTGCTCGTTCTCAATTTATTCCCCAGCAAATAAAATACTCTGCTACTTTACCTACTAGAAAGAAGGGTTCCCAGTCTTCAGAGTGAAGCTACTGCTGTTGGTGGTAGCAGTGGTGACAGCAGCTGCCGGTGTGTGCAGGTTGGATGAGGTGTTCAGCTTCAGGAATAGAGTTTGCGCGTTGGTTTGATTACCCTGGATTGCCACTAGCAGTCATTGTGAGGGATCTTTTTTCTCAGGGGTCTGTCAGTTCCTTTAATGGTTTGTTTACTAAAACATTATGTACTGTCCTTCCATATGTAAGACACAAGGTGGCAAATCATATCCTGCCCCAGAATTAAACTGTTTGTAATACCTTTGTGGCTTTTTAAATAAGAGAACTCAGGCTTAGCAGTTGGCAGGCTTGGAAGCAGAATATTCTCATCTTGCCACTGTCAGTTGATAGATAATTTAGTGGGCCTTCCCTCAGAGTGGCTGTGTATTGTGTCAAGTGTATTTTGTAGTGGTCTAAGAAATCTTACTGCTCCTGGATTTGTCGCTTGATCATTAACTGAGAATTGGTTTTGGCCAGTTCTCAAAATGGGGCACTGGTTCTAAGCATCGTTAAGATGTCATGTCTGTGATTTGGAAGATTTGTGAGAGTTCAAACAGCTCTGGTTTCATTTGGAAATGCAGGTGCTTAGTCCCGTTGAAAAGGTTGAATTGCTGAGATTTATTGGAATTCCATCTACATATGTAAATGGAAGTAATGACAGATAGGCTTCAAAGGACTTAAGAGAGTTACCATGTAACATTTGCAGATTTGCCAACTGCTGTTTTATTTAGACCGTAAATTTGTTCAAAAACAGTAATTAAAAGATGACCACTTTGAAATTCTTGGATTTCTGAAAATTAATTGAGGTCAAAAATTAAATTGCAAACATCCACCCAAAAGGGGTTTTTTAAATCTTTTGTGGTCTGATTTTGCAGTGGCATGACCTGCAGATGTTGCTTTTGGTGTTTCTCTGAGGTGGCACAGAGCTGTAGGAGAGAATTGGCCCAGCTTTCCTTGAGAAAGCTAGTTGATCTTCACTTGGTATCAAATCAGATGCTTAGTGGATTTGTTTCCTCCTCTAGCCGTTTTGAGATGTCTGAGCTTCACTGACAGATACTGATTTGTCAGTTGTGTCACTTGCACATTTCTGTTTCTCTCACATTTGTCTGCTCCACTGAGGTAGGAATGATACAGGAACTGTAGCATGGAAATCTTATTTACTTTTAAAAATTTGTAAGTTAGTATTTGGCAGCTGTCAAAACCTCTGAGTTTTGATGTAAGTATCTTGGTATATTGCAGCTCGTTGCTGTATGCATTCATATGGAAGAGGATGCGGTTGTGGTTTATGCCTGAATATATGTAAACATATGAAAATTTATGTAAATGTACAGTCTGCTGGTTTTTGTCAGAGGATTTCAGCAATGATACGCTTCTAAGATCTTTGTAAGTTTATAAAGTGTTTATTTAATGGAATGTGTTGTGCCTTAAAATGCTTTTTCTTCATGAGTATAATCAATTCTCCTTGTTTCCTTTTATTTTGTAGGAGTCTGGAGCACCCATTCTTACTGATGATGTCAGCTTGCAAGTATTTATGGATCATTTGAAGAAACTTGCTGTCTCTAGTGCTGCCTGAGATTCTGCAGTGCATTAAAGGCACAGATAAGCTGTAGCCATATTTCAACTTTTTCTCGTTTACCCTTTTCCAAGTCTCTCTTGACAGAATGCTCTGATGTGCACAAGCTGCCTGACTAGATGTAAAGCAGTGTGTTTTCAAAGAAGATCTTTTGTTATCAGGAAATATTTTAATGTAAAATGCAGTTTGTAAAAATGACAGGTGGTAGATTAAGTTATAATTAGAGGAAAAAGAAAAGTAATTTTGATTACTGTGATACTGTAATTAGTTTGAGATAATTTGTGACACCTTTGAGACGTGATTTCCATTTCCTTTTTAAATGGTTGAGGTTGATTCTGCTCTGCACTACAAAGGCACATCGAACAATAAAGGAAATCTTTGGTGATGTCGGACTTTCCAGACTCCCATATGATTACTTTTGCTTACTCAATTTGAGCACGAAGTGAACAAAGAAGCAACAATAAGCATATAAAAATAGTATTAACTCAGTCTTTTGACTTAGGCTGCCGAACTTTTCTTTCCTGCAGAGATATTATTGTTCACATATTGTTCATTTTAGGAGTATTTAATTTAAAATATTTTTTCCGACTTATCTTACATGATTCTTTGGGAATGGAGTTTTTCTTTATTTCTACATAAAGAATTTGAACTGAAAAAGTAAAAAAACCTGTTATTGCACAAAATTGAAATCCACATGTTGTCTTTTTGACTAAAGTATCTATTATCAAACACAGTAACAGATGAGTATGCTTGAAAGTTAACACTTTTAGCTTGAGCTAAGAAGAAATCCTACACTACCAAAATGAACTGACTTAAGAGTACAGCCTAGATTTTTGTCTTGGCGAGTATACTTAAAAAAAAATAATATGTGTATTTACCTTTTTTATTATTGCCTTACAATGTTATTACACTAATGCATGACACTGCACATCTGCTTTTTTCTCCTGCATCCTTTTTGTTGTGATTTCAACAGGCTATAGTTCTTGTTGAAACAGTATTATATAGAATATGATGTAATGAATTTGATATTTAGCTCATACTTGATTTTTTTGAGGTGGATAAATTAGTAGGCTTTCCCATTTACTTGTTGAATTTTACACATAAAACAAACGTTTACATAGGTAATATGATATTTTGACAAGTGAAGATGTGAAATGTGGTAGTGGGCAATAAAAAATTGTGCCAAGTCTAAAGGAAGAGAGAGAGTTTTGACATAGGAAATTCAATCGTATACTGGTGTGATAAGCAGGAAGTGTTTTTTTCTGTTTTCTGTACATTCTCAAAAACTCGATTAATTCAATTGCTCTCCATTTCTTTGATCTAAATGAGAGGAGCTGCTTTTGCCTCAATACAAATAAAGTATATGTTTTTCTGCCACTTTTTGTATTTATTGTGCTGGTTTCTGTCAGCACTTGAAATTAAGTGTGGAAATAAAGCTAGTAATGATAAGATTTAGAATAATGTCACCACTTTTATTCGTGTAGTAATTGATAATCAAACTTGTTTAACTTCTAGAGATACTGAACTGATCACACTAGTGGCAGTTTAGGAGATAAAAATTCAGTAGCCCTCTTGACTTTGTTTTAGCTATTAAACAGCTTAACTTTTCTCATAACACTAAGTGTCCAGTTTATTTGGTAGTTAAATGCCATTTGACTAATGATTCAATTCATCACCAAGTCAGGGTCATGGATGGGGGTTTTTGTGCTTTCTTTACCCTTTAGCCAGCTTCCACCTTGTAATAGGTTCTTTTATCCAGTCTCTTGGCAACATGAGTTTCTTTTATCACATCAAGCATTTGACATTGTCAAAGACTTTTCAAAAATCCAAATGTGTCTGATGTATTGCCTTTATCCTTCTGCTTATTCACCTCTTCCAGAGACTCTGTGTGGTGGGTGAAACAGGATTTGCCTTCATAGGAAGCATGCTGACTCTTTGCCAAAAGCCCATATCTATCCATAGGCTCATAAGCCTTGCCCTTTATTAGAGCCTCTGCCTTCTTACCAGGGGTAGAGATCAGACTCGTCAGTTTGTAGCTTGCAGGATTCCCACAGCAGCCATTTTTGTGGATGAGAGTGAGACAGGCAGCAGTCTGCCAGTCATCTGGCCCAGTGACTGTGATGACAGTTGTGCACATTCAATGGCACCTCTGCCCTTCGATGTTTCACTTCCTTCAGAACTCCTGGGTGAATGCCATCCAGTCCTGGTAACTTGTTAACATTCATCTACTTGATCTAATACTTTTTGCATTTACATACATCAGAGCTACAGTGGGGAAGTAAGCTGTTTGTTATGACTGAGACTTGATCAACATTTAAAAACAAAGTAGCTTGTTGTAGGGTTGTGCTACAGGAGAAAGTGGCTTAAAAAAGATAAATTGCTGCTATTTGCTGTCTCTGCTAGCATATGTATTACTAGATTTCTTGGTGAAGAGGTGCCACTGATCTGTGCAATAGCCATGACACACACTTGTCTTGTCACAAGGGCTGACTTAACTGTGATATCATTTAACTATGATAGCAGGCTTTGCAGTAATTTCTTTAAATACTTGGTTTTGGTTGGACATGGCTTGGAAATCAGAGGAAGAGTTGGTCAGATTTCCTTGTGAAAAACACAAGGTCTTTTGAAAGGAGTAGCGTTCTGTAGGACAAGGGATAAAACAGTTGCTAACTGTTCTGTTAAGGACTGGGAAGTTGAAGACTGAAAATTATGCACGGGCAGTCAGAGGCAGGGGAGCAAGCAGTTGCGTGCTGCTTTCTCTGCTTTGTTAGGCAGGCTGTGAGTTTTCGAACAGTACAAAATCTGTTCTTGATATAAACTTACTCACTGGACAAGTGCCTGAAGCATTGCCATCTGGGAACTAAATTTGTCTTGGAGAGCAACGCAGGTGAAACTGAAGTTAATGTTTTGCCAGGATCATGAAATCAGATGAAGGCTCATAGCAATGTAACAGCTGCTCATGTTCTTAAATATTCTTGTTGCTGGTGTTTGGACATCGTATAGAAAAGCACATTGTGATTGGCAGTCCTTGCATAGTGCCTGGTCTTTAAGGCTCTTATTTCTAGCCTGCTGCCTTTTTCTCTGGACAGCTTTTCAGGCTGTATGTGCTACACAAGCACGTGAGTTTTTCTTCTCTTTTCATTGCCTTAAGTCCCGTACTTACAGTCCATTTATTATGTCCACATGCCATCCGTGTGTTTAGATCAGCCCACAACACAAAGATCTTGCTGCTAGCATATTAAGGATTAGGTAAAAGTTTCCTGGGCATTTTAAGTGTGAGAGCTGCCCTTCGTTCTGGAAAGTAAATGGAAAAGCTGCATTTTGGAATAAGCCATTTAGAGCAATAGAAGCCATCATCCAAAATGTGGGTGATGATTCTGCATTTGTACGTATAAAAAACTCAAAGCTCTAAGTGTTTCTGACAGCCTCAAGCCCAGACTCATTGCCATCCACGCAGAGATGTAAGTATGCTGGAAAGAAGGCTGGAAGATCCCCTGACAGTGCTCTGCTCTTTCACTGGCGAGACAGTGAGCCTTTGCCGTTTGTTTCTTGCTGACTGTGAGCTGCTGTGGTAAATGCCCTGGTTTGGCCTCTCCTCTCCATCTGCTTCACAGGTTTGGGACTGGCACAGCCAGTATGTTAAGAACCTTTGGAAATGCTTTACAGTAATTGAATCCATGTTACATTACAGCTTCAGGACCTCTTTTTTTGGAGAGTTGAGGATTTTTTTTTAGCTACTCTCTGTTTATTTAATCTTTTTTTTGTTTTTTTTGTACCAACTGTCAATAATTTGCTTTCCTCTTGCTTGGGAAAAGGTAGTGGATTGTTAACTTCAGACTGTCATCTCCTGCATGGATGGGATAACTCACAAGGTACCTAACACGTTTAGACACAGTTTTAACAAGCTCAACCAAAAGTTGAAATTAAATTGCTTAAAGGCATGCAGATTTGCTTAGAAATACAACAACTGTCAAATTCCTAGAACCTCATAGCTTGGTCTGTGAGACTATGACATCCATGAGTGGTCCCATGGCTGGCTGCAACACACAATGGTGTGTTTGGAAAATTGTGTTTCCCAATATTCCCTCTTTTCCTCTGTTAATAGTTGATGAACGGTGACCAGCAGCCTGTCCTGTTCTTCTACCAAATCTGATGCAAACAACTATATTATCCCCTTGTCAGATTGTGAAGCACAAATAGAATTGAGCTCAGTTTAGCTTTTGGCATTTTGGGTTCATGCAAAAGTTAAATGTTACATGAAATCCAGCAAGCCTGAACAGAACAGATGGAAAAATTAATGAAGCTGTTGCTCTGCTCTGAATTTGATGCAAAATCTTGTTTGAAACAGCAGATTGTGCCTAATAGTGGAAGCTTTTGTCTGAAGAAGGGCTACAACGCTAAAAGATAAACAAGTCAATGTCCATAAATTGTTTTTTGGCAAAAACGAAGCAAAATAATCACTGCATACTCTAACAGTGAAGGCAGTCTCCAACACCTGCAGCTTGTCCATTGCGTGTGTCTTTCCATGCTATACCGTGAGTGTCTGGAGGTATCCAGCTGTGTGGTCCACTTGCCATGAAGTGGGATAAGAGTTCGCTTGGAAGCTAATGTGTGTGGAACGAGCAATAGGCTGTCCTTTGCCTTTCTCAGGGAGAAATACATGTGTCACGGCCTACAGTCAGCTTAATGCGTTGGAGCTGTGCATGTTTGGGGGGTGTTTCTCTGGCAAGAGAATGGCCAATGACCAATATACCTTATTAGAAAAAGAGCCCGTGTCTCGCAAAGCCCATGGCAGCCCTGTAATTTTCTCCTCTTTTTCTGTAATGCTAGGAACAGGCAACCACTCAAGGGGTTAGCTACTGTCAAAGCGTGCATATAAATTATGCTATTAGGGTAACTTGGAACCATAGTGGTTGTTGCAGTGGGGTCAAAATAGTGCGGGGGTGGCCTCTCAGGTCTCTGAACGCATGCTTCCTTCTAGGCTGTAACTCATCTCTGTGTGGCTGCCAACCTTTCAACTTTGGGAGAGGTGCCAGTGACTCACGGGCCACAGTTCAGAGTCCACAAGACAGCGTGTGGAACTGTATTGCTTTTACGGGGTTATTAATAAAAGTTTAGCAAGGGAGCATAGCCACGTGTGAAAAATTGAAGCTAGATGGAGAGCCAGAGAAGTTTAGGTGACGCTAGATTGGTGTGAAGTAGCCCAGGTAATTAATAAAGTACCAAAGAAGAAGAAATTACGTTTCTAGGATTCAACTGTGAGCTCCATTTCAGCTGCATACTGGGGGCTGGTACATATTTTGCTGTTTTCTGTAGCAGCACGGACACTTTGACCCTTGGCTCTGAATTGATGTGAACCTTTTTAAGACACTATCCTGTATGACCTGAAGAGAGTTCTGCCACGGGAGAGGGATTTTTCTCCTTTTATTTTTTTTTCCTGCTAGATATGTCAGCATTACAGAATGGTTTGAATTACTAATTAAAACATGGGCAGTTTAAACTGAGCTACACTAATCTGCAGACATGTCACACCTGGCTAATGAAGTAGAGTTGTAAGTGGTTTGTAGCACTGCTGATCTTTATTCATACTGGAGCCAGTGTATTTTTGTTAGCACTGCTTTTTAGAAGGACTTGTATTGAATTTTTCCAGAAAACTCACAGGAAGTTTGTAGGTGAGCAAAACACTACTTGCTGCATTTTTCTGGTGTGCCATGAAACAGCTGAAGGAGCAGTGAATGACCCTCGGACCTCTGGTTGTTCCTGCAGTCGCTGTCTCCATGGAAGCCCAGCTGCTGAGCCCCGCTCCTGTTTGTCCAAGAGCAGATGTGACAGGCAGGCGGTGAGGAGAGGCGCCGGCAGCCAGCCAGCCTGGCAGTCGCACGGCCAAGCCGGGGCTATCGGCTGCTGAGGAGCTCGTGGTTTCAAGCAATGCTGCCAGTGTCGTTAGGATCAAAATGAGATCCTCCCACTCTCGGTATTTGCACACTGCACTGAGGGGAAAAATAGCCCAGATGGATCTAGCGCTATGGCGTGAGCCATGCTACAGCATGGGAGGATGTAACCTCTCATTTCAGACTTGCTCCCACTCCCCTGCAGGAGGAGGAGGTAAATGGAGATGGCATCCTTCAGATGATGGCACTGAACCAAACAGTGCAACTGTACTCTGTTTTTGTCCCTGTAAAAGCAGAAAACGAGAGAGCTAACTTGTTACAGAACTTAACAGAATGTGTGTTTTGTCCTTTAGAAAATGAGGATTTTATCACAGACTCTTTGAAGGTAAAACTGTTTGCAGAAGGTAATGTTTTTTCACTGGAGTAAAGACAGGTCTGGAAAGAGAGATTGCCATCAGAGCTAATCCCCCACAACTCTCCTTGTGTAACAGACACTTTGCTCAGGCTGGTCTAATTTGTGCCATTTCCTTTGTTAGTAAGCTGTCAGCCACAAAAGATATTTTAACATCTATTGCAGATCTAATGTATTTTTCACAAAAATGCAAGATGAAATTTGCTGTGTGTCATGGGAGAAAAAGCAGCAGAGATCAAAAGTATATGACAATGTCTGGGGTTCTCTGCAATAGCAAAGAGTTTGAAGTGAAATGCCCAGGTGACAGGAGGAAGTTTGCTACGTGAGATGCAGTAGCTTGGTAGTCCCTACCGATCTAATGGGAACAGAAAAATCCTTGCCACCTTCCAAACATGAAGCTAACTTAACCCCAAACACTAGCAAGGCACCCTGGAGCTTACGAGCACCGGTTTGGCATCCTGTGGCCAGCAGTCGTTAGTGGCTGTTCCCAAGGAAGGCAAAAGTGCCCCAGATGCAAAGCTGTGCAATGGATGGGTGGAGGAGGAGCAGACAACTACAACCTTTGCAGAACAGGTATGTGCACGGCAAACAGTTCTTTACTCAATTCTGTCTTCTGATTTTTGGCCCATCAAAGGTAAATGGAGCCAAGTACAGTGTGACTGCCATTTTTATAATTTGGCTGACGAAAAAGATGGTTGTGCTGAAATTTTAGTGCATAAATGTTCTGCTGTTACTCCCTTTCCTTTGGAAATAGCTGAAATTGCTTTGTTTTGTTACTTATCAGATGTGTTAGTCACACATTGACAGGATGCTTTTGAACAGAGATGCACAAAGTGATGGCTGCGCCTTCCAGTGAAGTGACTAAGTGACTTAATAACCTAATAACCTCTTTCTGGCTAAGGGATGTGAACGAATTTTACTTGAGAATGCAAGAACTCAACCCTGATAGATGCTGTAGAAAGTGAGATAGATTTGGTTGTTGCAAGTAATCTACCAAGACTGCTGGATAGAGACTCTCATTACTTTCCACAGAATCACAGAAAGGTTGAGGTTGGAAGGGAACTCTGGAGATCATATTGTCCAAACCCCTTGTCCAAGCAGGGCCACCTAGAGCTGGTTGCCCAGGACCTAGTCTAGATGGCTTTTTTTGACTTAAAAAGAAGTTGAAAATTTACAAATTTAAAGGCAGGTCCTTGCACAAGCTACTTGTTATGCAGCGTCATTGTAGCCCAAATGGAAATGTCCTGCATGCTGCAGGAGACGGACCGAGAGCCCTCTGCTCGCCGTGACAGTCTCTGTCTTTGTGGCATTGTGCACAACTACATGTATAAACACACAGAGTATTTTCTGAGAGGTTATTTAAACTGGAAAGATAACATGTGGACAGAACACTTCCAAAGGCTAAATCCGTCTTAATCAGTAGACTGAATACAGATTAAACAAAAAATTACATTTTTCCCTGTGTGTAAGTATCTGAAATCCGTGAAGCGACAGGTCCTCATAGTAGGCCAGTTGCATCTGAATGAAAAGTATCCTTTGTCCTAGTTAACTAATGTGTAAAAATAAGTCTGGATTTATTTTTTTGAGATATATTTGGTAATGTATGACATAATGCCACTCTAAGCAGATCTTGAAATAACTTGGAATTAAGCTGAACGGAATAAATAGGACATCATTTTTAGTCAGATTGCTGCAACATGTTGATCTTAGACACAACTGCCTTATTTGCTAATAGAAATATATATTAAAAACATGTATTATTTGAAATACTGCATTGCACATTGCAATTGACAATTCCCATGTCCTTATAAGAAACAAAGAACACTTTTACACCTTCTGCCTCCAATCTCACAAAGAAATGGAATAATTTTCTTTTGCAAATTTGATCCCAATGTAGTAAGTGGTTACTTTGCTGCAAGTGGATCAAACGCGCGTGAAATCCCCTGTAGGGTCAGAGCTTTGGTTAAAGGAAGATGTCATCTTCTGAGACCAGTACCAGTACTCTACGCTAACAGATGAGCCCTGCCACCCTTTGGCTGCGATTCCGTGTATTTGTAGGACTGCAGGAGCCAGCTACGGAGAAAACAGCAGTATGGGTTCGCAGCTTCCCCGGCAGTGGGAATATTTGATTTGATGCTTCACGTTCGGGAAGCCTCGAGAGGGCAGTAGGTGCACGAGGCTTCTGGCCTGGGTCTGGTTCCAATTACGCTGGTTACTGGTGTAATTGTCTTTGGTTAGTCCTCTTTTACATCTGTAGAAGTGTGCGCCCAATCAGTGTAGAATTTGAGGTAAGTTCGCCTTCACTTAGAAAAACACAGCAATATTTTTTTTCTTTCTTTTTTCAGTTTAAAGTTTATGATAAAATAATGACAGCCCTCTAAAGTAAGCAACTTGTCATAAGCATTTCTGATGTTTTAAGAAATAATCTAGAAAGAAAAGATACAAAGAACTGATCTAAAATATATTAATGGAATAAGCTGAAACTCCCCTAAGTGTAACAAAGCATCTTCTTTTAACAAGATGAACTTATAAGATGAAAAGTGCACAAGTAAACACAAGAGAGAGAATTCAGGAGAACGATCATGTTTTCATCCTCATCTTCTGAAAAGAATACAAAATAAGCAGAAGCTGAATATACTGGCACTGATTTGCATGCATTTATTTTTTCATCTGTAATAAGAGAAAAGCAGAGGAACTAAGATGTGTTGTATCTATGTGGCTGAACAAAGACTTGCCCAAAATGTTCATCTAACGGGAACTAATGTAAGAAGACAATTATCTTGGAGGTGTAAAATGTCCAGAGGAAAACTTGTTAAGTTAGTGTTTCAGTGTTGAATGAACGCTTCTGATAACTGCAGGTTCATTTACTAATTGGGAACCCCCCCCCATGGAATATACAAGGAATTTTTAGTTTGGAGAACAAGAGAATCATCGCACCTAATCAGTGTCAGGGGTGTTGTACACACGAGCTAAGCAGCTCTGCAGAATTCTCAGCTGTGAGTGTCCCATGACACGAAACAGCTAAAACAGGCAAACCTGAACGAGGAGCTCCAAAGCATCAGGAAAGAGAAGCAAATGATCTTGGAAGGCTGGAGCAGCCACAGGCGTCTTTGCAGCTGAGGAGAGGTACTTGTCAACTTGTAGGCATTGCAGGAGAAGTTTTTACAGTGATAAGACTGGTGGCTTTGATGTGTGGAGTCACTGAGGGCTGGATATCACACTCCCTGGTCTCCCCTTGTTCATGCAGCAAGTCATTTAATTAGAGAAAGCGATCAGATTGGTCAGGGCTGATCTGCCCTTTGCAAAGCCACACTTTTCCTCACTGGCTTCGTGCCCTTCATTTGTTTGGAAACGGATCCTGAGCAGATGCGCTGCATGGTCTTTCTAGAGACTGAGTTGAAGCTGGACAGCATTTAATTCCTCAGATCCTCCTCTGCACCCTTCTTAAAGATGACTGTAACCTTTAGCCCCTTTCCATGGACCTCCCTGGATCATCACGTGTTCTGAGGATAGCTTGGCTTCACAATCACATCGCCCAGCTTTTTCATCATCCTTCCGTGGGTCCTATCTATCCTTGTAGACATGAATACACCCAATTTCTCTAAATAGTCCTTAACTCTTCTGTTTCCACCTTTCTCAAACTGTGCAGGTGTGCATGGAGGTCGGGGAACTTTTTGAAGACTGAGGCAAAAATATCACTGAGTGTTTCAGCATTCACTGTATTGTCTGCCACGAGGTTGTCTCCCCCATTCCACAACAGCTTCACATTTCCTTTGAACCTCAGTGTGCCAGCATGCTTACAGATTTCCTTTCACCCTTTATGCCTTGCAGCAGCTTGAGCTCCAGCTGGGCTCTGTCTTTCCTGATACCATCCCTAATTGCCTAAGCAATGCTTTTATACTCCTCTTTTGTTGCCTGTTCTTGTTCCTGCTTCTTGTATGTTTTCTTTTTTACATTTTAATTCATTAACAGCTCCTTGCTTTGCCAGTTGGGCCTTCTGATGAAATTTCTGGTTGTATATAAAATCATCCCAGCCTTTAATTAGAATTAGAGGGTATTTTTTTAGTACATCTATGTTTTTATTATTTTTAGACTAAGTTCTGCCATTGGCCAACTTGTAGATCTTGTGATCCAGTTTTTATGACAGTATTACCCTTCAGGAATGCCTTTAAATCTGAATGATTCCCCTTTGTTTTTTCTTTCAGTAATTTGGAGTTTTGCCTTAATGCAATGCAGATGTAGTTAAGGCGACATTCACTTTAACCTTTGCAAGAAGCAAATGTAGCTCAGATCCAGCTGACCTATCTTTATTCAGATCACTAATGCATACTTAGAATATTTCTAAGTCTGTAATATCACACATCATGGAATGTGTTTATTGTACAAGCATGCTGCATAAGGGTGTGACTTTTGGTGGACTCAGCTTTTGATAAAGCAACGTTTTTCTCTTTGAACGCAATACTTGAGGTACACCAATTGGGAAAAGGAAGTCTTTGTTCCACAAGTCTCAGAGTGCCTACTGCCAGCTTGGAAGGCTCAGGTCACAAGAACTTTATTTTGATAGGAGGTTTTATGTATGTGAGGACTTTAGAGACCTTGTGACGTTCTTCCCATGTTAAACAGAGCTGAAGATTTTTTGGGGTGGAAAAAGAAGCACTGAAGGCTGGCATGCTGAGTAGTGTGAAGGCAAGACTCGTTCTGTACCACAAGAGTAATGGGGAGAGTGGGCTCAGCAGTGAAAAAAAGATGTGGTTTTGACTGAAGGAAAAATTGATATGAACAAGGTGATAGTAGTAACTTGTGATCACTGAAAGAATTTTCAGGTTAATTACTAGTAGTGAGAAGATGTTGACTCCCTGTTCTGGAGTGACAGGAAATCGACTGGAAAGTTGTGTGCTTTTTTTTTTTTAGGGAATCATTCAAAGCAGAGAAAATGATGTAATAAAAAAACCCCAAAACTAGGCAATGTAGAAGTACCTTCTACTACAGCATCATCCAATGACGACTTCAGTGAGGGTAGGATTCGATTTCATTTCCCAAACAGATATTGCACACAAAGGTGAGACTGCTGCAGCTGCGGAGCAGCATTTCTCACCGTGCAGTTGAACTAGCTGGTTTTATGAGCTGTGGCTGCCGGTGTAGAGGCTCAGGCTTGGCTTATGGCATGAAACAGCTGTTAGAGGGAGCGAGCTGTGAACAACCAACAGAGCTATGGGAACAGGCAGCAAGACAGTTGCTTTGTATAATACCTCGTTTCTTTTTGTTGTATTGCATCGAGAGCTCAGTCTGAAATCAAGCTGTTTGTATGTTGTTCCCTAGTAGAGCTTCGTTTGCCAGGGAAGGCAAGCCTTCTGCAAGCTTATGGTGAACGCAAATTTCAAGAGAATAGCAGGGATTTTTCTGCATCAAGTAACGGCAACTTCAGCAACAGACAACTGGAGATTTAGTGTGTTTTTAATAATAAAAAAAAGGAATGTGAATTTTAGAAACCCTGCCATTTCCTACTGACCTGCCTGCTAGCTCGAGCGGGCAGTGGAGCTGAGCCCTCCGAGGGTTTCATTCACCAGCGTGAGGCCGGGGTCACTGCAACCACCTTGCTGCGGTCACGGCTGCCGTGCCCGGTCTCCCAGCCCGAGCCACTGTGCACCAGCGTCCCCGCGTGCAGCCCCTTCCGAGACACTGTCCCCGCAGTGGCTGCCCTCCGGCCTTCGCCCCCCTCACTCATGCCCCAGCCCCATCCCCATCCCCTGCGCTCGTCCTCAGGCCGGCCAGCGCCGCCTGCCCCACGAGTGGCCTGGGCACGTACCCGCCGTCCGCCCAGCTGCTCCCTCCCTCCTGTCAGGGAGGCACGGGGACGGCGCCTCTAGCTTCGGCTTCAGGTGGGAGAAGCATTTGTTGGGGCATTCAAGCAGGAATGGAGGTTCCTATCTGGCCGCTTCATTCTCTCGTGAAACGCAGGCAATCCCAGCCCTGCAGCATGCCCGCCTAACGGGTGCTGGCTCCTGCGACTGCCCCCCTCCATGCCCACCTGACAGGCACCTGCTCCTGCCCCTGCTGTGAGGCTGAGTCCTGAGCTCCGCTGTGGGTACCGCAAACACAAAAATGCCCTCCCAGTTGGAAAGCTATTGTGGTGCCATGTCAGGGGCTAAAGGCCAGGTCCCCTGTTTGCTCCAGGACTTCTCCCAGTACAGGGCTCATCGCCACTGAGGTGCTGGCGTGGCCATTTTTTTCCTAGAGTGCAGTCAGCAAGCAAATGGTCTGCCTGGGCTTCAGGTGCTGCAGGCGTGGCGACACGATGAACACGGAATGCGGGGCAGCTGTACATTCCTGGTGAATCCAGACTCCCCTAAATGTACTGGTAGGACCTGAAGGAGGTTTTATTTAGAGCTGCCCTGTGACTTTACAGCGAAGGGGAGGTTAGAAAGCATGTCTGCAAGGTCTGCGTACAGTGCTGCTCTTACGCTGACGCCGCCATTGCTCACCCGAGCACCGGGCAGAATCCAGCTCTGCTTTTCCCGGTGATTTCTTTTGTTACAGAGCTCTGAAAAGAGCACTCGACTTGTTATTTAGTGGAAATATAGGCAGTGTTGGGCATTGTCCTATAACCTGAGAAGGAAGTAATTTGGAGAGAATTTCACGCTTTCTAAAGTGCTAGTAGTTCAACTTCTTGTAGTTTTTGTACTACCATAAAATACCTCACAACTGTGGCCTGAAGCAGATTTCCATGCAGCATTGCTCTTCCTCCAGAGTGGTTCCCTTATTCAGTGTGACTGCACCCTCAAATGGGATTAGATGACAGTGTGTTTGAAGTGCAGTGCTCATTAAAGTCAAAGTAATCTATTTCCTTGTATATTGAGTATACGGCTTTGGGAACATAGCCTGACCTGACTTTTCCTTAAATTAAATAAAAAGCAGAGTCATTGAATGGAGGTCTGAATTGTCATTATCTAGAGTTTTCACCAGTCATAGACAACAGGAATTAAGATGCTTCTGAAATAAATGGTACAAAACATATAAAAAACAAATAAATGCATCTAGGATTACAGACCTCTTGCCTGCCTAGAGCTACTGCTCTAAGCAGGCTCTAAGCTGGTAATAGATATGGCCAAAAAATTTGATAGAGGTAAATGATGTTACATTGCCTTCGCACTCTTTCATGGTAGAAGACAGAAGTAATTGAAAGCCCACAAAGTCTCAGATGCAGATGGGTCAGGGCATTTGCTAGGTTGCTTCTTGATTGCCTTTCTTCCTTCAAGCAGCTGAAGTAATTGGGGCCATGTGGTCCATGCAGTGAGGCATTATTTCCTTTACTTTTCCAGGTGTCTGGGCATCCGAGACAGCTGTAGATGGAAAGCACTTGGAGATATCATTTGCTTTGTTGGGTAGCGCTGTACAGGTAAATTTTCAGCAGAATTTTATGGATTTGTGTTGCACAAAGCAGTCAGCAGATTTGTTTTTGTGATCTGACAAGATATGAAACTATTTTTTTCCAGAAAGAGCTGGAAAAAGTTTATGTGAGTTTGAGTTCATATTTCCTAACAGGCCGGAGCCTGTTATCTTGAGAACTCTGGCTTGTAGCTGCTGAATATCTTAGTAGAATGGCATTGTAGTCTCTGGGCCAAATCTGAATATTTATTTATCTTGGTGGTATAGTGCTTTACTGAAATGGGTAAAGGTCTACAGCCCTGCAGTATAGGATTGCTTTGTTGGTTGAGTAGTCACAAGTTGGTCAGAAATATTTTGGGAGACAGCGCTGGTGAATGTTCTTCGTTGGAGGAGAAACTTTGAATAGAGTTTCTAATTTAGGGAGCCACACTAATCCTTTAATTAAGACTGAATAACCTGGTGTACTACATTGTCACTGGGGATCTGTTAATGCTCTAATGACACAATTTTTGCTTTAGTAAGGAGTAAATGATAACTTCAAAAGTGGTGTCCTTTCACTGATTTTCTTTTTTTAATGAAATTGGTTTTTCTGTCCAGATCCAAGCTGTAGAATGTTTTAAAGCACTTTCACACTGGAGTAACTGCTCAAGCGATGGATTATTTTATTTTGTTTTCTTGAGTTTTACCACTATGAGTTGAAACAGTCTAAATCTCTAAAATGTATATGACATATTTATTAAATCAATTCCTTTACCTGCTTGTAGGTAGAAGTATTTCACATGCTCAAACAAGAGAACACTAGGGCTTACAATGTTGCCCTCTGTTGCATCAGTCTCCTCACTTTTTTTCCCCGGTAAACACGCGCTAAAACCTATCACAAAACTTTGTCAAATGTGTCACTGTTGTTGCACTGTAATTTTATGTAAAAAAAAGCTGTTGCAGAAGGAAAGAACCCCATAAATTTGATTAGGACAAAAGCTGATTATATAAAGACTTAATTTACTTTTCATTTTTCCCAGTAGGTTGTGCAAAATGGCAGTAGCCCAGCCATTTTTGTAATGCAGCAATCCTGTGCTTGGACAGCAAAAGCCATAAGTTTAGGTAAAGATAAATAAAATCATGAAAGGGTAGAGATATTAGGAAAATCTATAGTTGTTTTCTGAGTAGTTTCTACTGCTTTCCGCCTAGCTGAGTGCTCACAGAAACAACTTTTTGCAAGCGACCAAGTGCTAGGTTGTTTGCACCGTCACAGTTTTCACCTAAGGAGCCCTTTCGAGTTCAGTGTAGTTACAGGATAGTAAGATCAGCAAAAGGACTGTGAGAATAGACATCTAAAATAGCAGATTATGTGCTGTTATGGCTCAGTGCTTTTGTGTTTGCTGTTGTTTTCACTTGCAAATGCCACTTAGTTGTAGTGCTATGAGAATTTCTGTCTTCGTCACCAAATGACACTAGAAAGACAAAGAGGAGACTCCTGAGCTGTCCCACTGGTTTAACACCCAGCTGAAAGACTACAACTTCCAGTTATGATCTAGGTGCACAGTGAACAGAAAACAGAGAAAATGTCAACACTTGAAGATATTACAAACATTGACTAATGTGTTGCAACTTCCTTCTGACTCGGGCAAGTGTTATCCTTCTTTTATAAATAGTGCTCCTGAGAGGTTATCAGGCTTAACCCAGAGAGTATGTCAAGTCACAGCATCGCCAGACACGGCGTTCTCATCTCCTGATTGTTACTCTGGCACCTTAAGAGAATTGTTCCTACTGTATGCTCCTGTGACCCAGTCAAAAGGTTGCAAGCAATCCAATCCAACATACTGGTATGGAAAGTCATTCTCCTGTAGCGTAAAATGTTCAGTGCCTCAGCATTGATTCTGGGTCTCCACTGATTTTTTGGCTATGTTCAGTTTAAGTAGAACTAATCATCAATCTGCAGATGTGTTGTTTCTTGGGAATACGGCTCTTGCAATACCACTTTATTTTCAGGTTAGGACAGAGTTATAATCTCATCTCTAAATAACACTAAGGGAAGGAAAATATTTTGAAATCTTTCTTCAGACTGCTGAAAGCGTGCAGCTGAAAGCCCCCAGGATACTAACTTCTCAAGGGTATGCTGGGCTCTTTTGCAGTCAGTAGAAGGTGAGGATGCTACTTTCAGTAAGGCCTTCATGTTTCAGTAGTTTCAGCATGCACTAAGCAGGAGCCTCTATTAATGACTGCAGTCCGCACACTGTAATTCCTGAGGCGAGCAATCATGGCACAATCAGATAAAAATACAAGTGGTTAACTGAGATTCTTAATCTGAAACAGTATCGATAGGTCTCTTCACATAAAGTTCTTGAAGAAAGATTACCTCATTTATAAACATAAGGTAAGTGTTTAAACCTGTGATTTAATTGTCTTATTCACATTACACAAGTATTTTTCATGGTGGCTTCTCACACTGAATCTTTATTAACTACTTAATAGGCAACTTTTATGAACCACCTTGAATCTGTGTTCCTTTGATCTCCTCTGTTAGCAATGATTTTTGCCTAATTTATTCAGAGACTATTGACTGTGTATACTGAGCTGAAAGAATCTGTCATAGACAGTTTTCCATTAAGTCTTGAAATAACAAAATTATGAAAGCTACTGTAAATGAAATGTAGAAAACCAAGCTGGTAGCTATAAAACTAGGTTGTTTTTCATAGTATTTTGTAAATGATAGTAAATGACTTACATGAATATAAAAGTAATATTCTCACCATTAGAATTTTCAAAGGGTATATGTCTTTATCAGACATTTTATTCCTAGGGTGTTAAAAAAGATTGTAAAACAGACAGTGATACTTTTGTTTTTGATGACGTGGTAATTTACTTATTGTATTAGTACTAGCAAATCCAATGATCTTCATACTAGAACAGAAGAACAAGCTCAAATACATAACCTATTCATATCAACTAGCTAAAATGGTTTGTAATCTATTTGCACAAAGAAAATTTTTTAAAAGCTTTCTGGAAAAAGATACCCTTGGTAATAGGCATGATGCTAAAAACTGACAACAAAAAGGGCAAAATCTTGCACCTGCTGACACCACCAGGAGAAGTACTCACCCCAAATCCTCTTACATTACTCAGAGACTGAAGAGTGAAGTTGGCTTCGGCTGTCTTGATTAGCTGACCACTTCAGGAACTGAAGAGAACTAACTGTAGTGGCTTCTCCTTACACCTTTGGACAATGAGTCTGCAGAATATAGTAGCTACTTGTGGTGTTCAGAGTATATTTTCAGCTGCTGTAATCAGCAGTCTTGCTGTGTGTCTGCTCAGACCATTTCTGGCAGCTCAGGAGCATTTATCCTCTTTCAAGATCTGTGTTTTAGACTCCCCAAGGGCATCCTATTAACTGCTAAGGGTAAGAGACAGCACCTCTTTCATCTTCTACTCATTTAAAATGCATGGAGGGGCCTTTAGTAAACAGCAAAATGTGACAAGCAGCTTCAAGCAATCAACTTGTGTGGAGGAACTGAGGAGGAGAGGTAGCCTGTCAAAGAGAGCTTTTAATAATGATAATAATAATAATAATAACAATAGGGATGGTGATATATAGTGGGTTTCTTTGGGCTTTTTTTTGGAAACACAGTAAGAGATTGATATAGAGAAGTAATGAAGTGCTATAAATCCTACTGGACTTGGGAGGTCGAGGGTTTGTCAACAGCTAAACACAGCTTACTTGAAGTGAAAAGCTATTGGTACATCATCATGTATCTGAAGTGAGGAAGCCTGAAGACACAAAATCAGCAGATGTAGACTCTACTTTCTATTTTCAAATAGTTGTTCCATTGGTTCTTCTTGGACTGTGGATGCTATTACTGCTGCTTGCCAATTGCTAAGTTGTCAGCTTCTCGTACGTTTAAAAAAAAATCTTTAAGTGCATACTGTCTCTTTGCACTGGTGTGACCTTATGTTGAATTTGAACATTTCATGTGTCACTAAAGAACACAGCTGGCAAAATTAAAATGCATATTGCACCTTCAGCTTTGTGTTTGCTACAACGTGCATTATAGCTGTGCTTGAAATATTGTTGCTCCTTCACCAGTTGATCTGTAATTACATCTGACCAAGTATACCCAAAACCCTACTCCACTGTGGATGTTCGTGTTATGCCATGTAGCACCACAGAAATCCCTTTGTAAAACTGCAGCTCAGATTACCGCAAGCCTGGATCTCCTATACTTATCTGCTGCTATAGATCAAGTCCTTTCATTTTATCTCTTTTGCCACTAAGAATTCCAGTAGTCTATCAGACCAAGTAGAGCCAGTGCAGAATCTTGTTGCTACTGTTGCTGCTGTTGCTGAAGAGGTGTCCCATCGCTGTTTTTGTCTTTATGCAGTTAGTGGCCCATGTCAACAAAGTTTGAACCCTGATTGTAGCTATGTGCCATTGCCTATCTAACATCTAATGACAAGTACAGACACTGCTGTGGTTGTGCAATGGCCTTTCTGAAGCTCTGGTCTTTTGAAGTTGGACAGTGCTAAGCAGAAACTACCCCTTTCCTTGGTAAAATCAGGATATATTTTAATTTATCCCTGACTTCTTAGTTGAAAACTTACCTGAGAGTCTGCGTGAGAATACAGTAATTTTGCTGAGACTGTTTGAGTTTTCCACTTGGTAAAGTTGGCATTTATCATATGAAGAAAGGGTTTCAGTGAACCAGAGAAACTGGTAAAATGAGGGAACTGATAAGATATTTAGTCAAGTGTAAATCTGTGCGCTGACAGAAGGCACTGTTCAAAGCAGTGTCAAACCTCTCTCTGACTATAACACAGAGATGCAGTTTTGAGGAGCAGAGAGTCTATGTGTCTTGAACAACTTGATAATTATGAAAGATCTTTAATTTTTCAGCACCTTTATCCACCTTAGCTTCTACTGAGAACCAATTAACAGTATCCTCCAAGTCCTTGACCTGCTTTATTCTGTTTTTCAGATAATACTTGGTTTATCTTTGTCTTAGGTCTAAGCTCCTAAAAAGCAGGAACACTGACAGAGCTGCAAGTGTTAGCTAGTCATCAGCAAGGATGTCTTTCTTCTGGATCCTTTTATGCAGGCATTTGACTACTCCAAACATTGAATTGATGCAATCAACCCAAATTTAAATAGAGAATGATGCAGATAAGTATTGAGAATGTCTCAGAATAATGAGTTCCAGGTCTGAGACTGGTGTGGCAAGGTCCTTGTAGCTCTAACTGCGCATGCATGTGTGGTCGAAGACTGTGTATCCTCCAAAGTGGAAAAATATTTATTTTCTTCTTCAGGCTGTCAGCACATGCAGATAGCTGAAGACACATGTATGCATGAGTTTTGAGTGGCAAGCCACATCCTGCGTGTTCCTGCTACGTAGGCCATAACACTTGGTATTCTTTTTATCCTCCATGCAGTAATCAATCTTCATAACACTTTTCCCAGCAGTTATGGAGACAGGAGTGATATCCCTCTTTCCCCTGAGCTGCAAGATCAACCACTGCTATCTTTTAGCATCAATGTGAGAAAAAACCCCTGTTTTCTTGTGATCTACTTTTGATGCTACCTGAAAGTTACAGAAATTGCGTGACTATTAGTCCAATAAACACGTTATAGACATGCAGGAAGGCACAAAAAATTCAGAAGGCTTTGCAGGATTTGAGTACAATGGATTTTTTCCCCTCCAGCATCAGAAGACAACAAAAGACTATTAGGTTCACAACTGAAGTACTGCAACAACAAGGAGTGAGGGTGAGGTAGCTGAAGAACAGAAGTGCCTGTGAAGTTGGGGAAATACGCATGAATATATGGGAAACGTGAGTCAAATCACTTCATCTATCCAGTCAGGCTTGGGAGGCTTGCCAGTTTATACAGCCTCAGTGTTCAGAATCAGAAAACTGCCTGTCTTAACATTAGCAACTAATTGTCATAAATGTCTTTAATAACTTTATGACTGCAGGATACCTCAAAAGAGGTGGAGATGAAAAGTATTTTATTAGCTACAGAGTTTGAAAGCGGAGTAAGTATGCAGAGAACAGGGGTTGGCTTAAAATGTCTTGAAAGCTAGAATTTGTCTGACTTTTTAAAACTTCCAAATTGCTGCTATGCTTTGCAGTCTAAGGCTCCTTAATGCCAAAAAGGGCCATTGTTTTAATGTGTTTTATATACCCTGAGTTACAATTGCTCTGCAACCCTTGAGTTTGCTGATACGCGTGTGAGTCCAGGAAATAGCCCAAATTAAGGGATAAACTGACTGTGTGTGGTGTATGGGGTAATTGTCCCCAAAAGTGGCACTGACAGAGGCACAGAAGATTCTTTGGACACAGAAGATTCTCAGACTCGTGCTTCTTTGCTCATGCCAGTGCACAGCCCGCAGTTAGCATTGGCAAACTTTTCCACTCTTGTTGCAGTTAGAGCAAACCTCTGAGAGAACAAGCTGAAATGTTATGTTATGTTAAGCCTCTGATGTTCCAACTGCAAATCCAGACTTTGGTGGTTAGAGAAAGTCTTGCCCCTCCTGCACTCCCACCTGGCCCCTGTCTCTTTTCTGTTTCAGAGTTTTTGAGGAATTTATCCTAGCTGAAATCTTCTTCAAGCAAGATTTGAACAGCCCTTGCCCCTCAAACTGTCAGCTGTATTGAGTTTTTTAACACTCAATGTAGATGTTTCATGTCATGGTATCTTTGTGGCACAACTTACTCATTAATGAATTCCATAGTGCCTTACAATCTGCACATACAACCACATTAGAAGATCCATCCGAGGCTGAGAAAGTGAGCTGAGAAAGCTTAGAACTCTAGCTGATTCGGGAAGGGATTAACTCCCTTCTTCAAGAAACGGGAACAAGCTGGTATTTGCTTTATTAAAAAGCTGTTGCTTGGTGCTGTTGATATCCTCTGCAAAGGCAGTATGCTTCCTTGTCCTGCAAACTGATGAACACGTACAGGGAATAAACAGTTCCTGCTTCTCTTTCTTCTGGTAATACTTCTTGATCCCATGTGGACTGTGCTCTGAAAAAGGCCTTCAACTCCCACAGTGAATCAAATGTAGCTTCAATAATAAACTGAGCTACAAAAGATTCTTGAAACTAACCATCTGTAGCATTCATGATACATTCCTGTGTTACAGTCCCTCTCATTCTGCATGCCTTTACAGGGATCTGAGTATGGATCTGATGCCTTGTAACTACTGAACAAAAAAGGGCATGCTTTTCTTTCCAACAGGTTTTGACTCAATTAACCACTGTATCCTGATATCCAGCTAAGCATAGTCTGATTCTTTTTTTTCTGGTGCTATTTATTTTGCTCTGTGTTTTCAGGGATATGTAGTATGTTCTGATCAAAATTATAGACTTCTCCTGGGCTGTGGCTTTTTTTGGCATTCCCTAAAATCTTCTGTTTCATATTTTATAATAAGTTTTTACAACAGAACTTCCAGACAGATCAGTTTAAGTCACTGGAGAGGTACATCTTGGATCTGTGTTGTTTAAGTGGGTGGTAAGGAAAGCGCAGGAACACGTGCACAGCCTATGCTGAAGAGAATACTGCTGCATCTTTATTACAACGTTTATGTGAATTTAGGTTGGTTCAGGTGTCACTCTGCATGCTTCTGATTGCAGCGTGTCTCCCATTTGGCATCTGCTAGTAAAATATCAATGAGTGTCTGGAAATGGGCACAGGTTTTCAACTCAAATAATAGTTGTTCACTAGTTCAAGTTTACGTTTGAAACTTTCAGCAGTTTAGCTGGACTGTCCTTGGCGTTTGCTCCATTCAGGATGACATTACTTTCCACAGACACTCTCAGATCCTGGGTGCTTCACCAGGAGAGATGTCAGGAAGAAGCTCCAATTCCTTCTCTTCCTTAGGCACAAAGTGCTGTGGAGGTAACTGGATACGAACGTGAGCTGATTCCCCAAATTATAAATGGGCATGGAAATTCAAGTAGCTTTATGGGTAACAGGCTTTGACAGGGATGTTCTTGAATGTTCTTCTTTGTCTACGAGTTTTCTATATGCACAAATCCTTTTCATCATCAAATCTGAACTATGAGAGCTCTGAAACAGAAACTTCAGCTAGGCAGCTTTCTCTAGAAATCAGCTGCAAACTGTAGCACATAAACACACAGCTAGGAACAGTTTAATTTTGAAGGTGCTTTTCAAATGTGGAGCTGAATCCCATCCAGATACCTGCTTACTCTTTGAGGCTTTCTTTAGCTTGAAGGTACATGGAATCACAGACACATGGAAAACAACGAATGCTTTAAAACACTTCATTTTTTCAGAAAGTACTTTGCTGGCAAACAGTGATTCCTGTAGTATATTCTTCAGGTCCAAATGCTTAGAATATGCTCCTGGGACCAACTGCTATTACAAAAGCAATAAATGCACCTTGCACTTATGTTGTGACTCCTGTGACAGATTTGTAGGTACCAGTTAGTTCTGTATGCTTATTGCTGTTGGGGACCTTGGGAATTCATGGAGACTTCAAAAAATCTGGAGTGCTCTTAAAGATGATTGAAAAGGCTGCAAGTAAAAATGATCAGATGGTGTGGAAGGGAAACAATATTACTTATCAACCAAAGAGTGGAGTAGCAAGTGGTAGATGCTGCTGATGACAACAGAAACAGAAATAGCTTAATGAAATACAGTGTAATTTTTTGTTAAGAAAATACATCGCACTGATAATCTTTCATATTTAACGAAGAGTTCAATATCTCATCTGTGGTTAGAAATATACCACATGTGCTTTGTGCAAGTTGCCCCCAACTTTGTTGTGCAGACCAGTCTTTGGGAAATTCCTCTGAGCACGGTATGATGTGGTGGGCTGCAGGGAGGATTGTTTCTGTGCCAGTGTAGATATTCCCTAACTCAAGGGAAGGACAGTGTGTGAGAGCAGGTCAGGAAAAAATTGGGAACAGTTGCCACTTAGTGTTGGCAAGTAATCTTCCTTGAGGAATCTCTGTTATGACTGCATGGTCTTTATGCTTGACATGACAAGAGGAGAGAATTCTTCCTCAGTCTCTTTGGCTGTGTTATTGGTGGTGTTTTGTAGAAGGAAAACCAAACCAAACTGGTAGACGAGTAAACTCCGTTTTCCCCAGCACTGTAGCTTTAATGTCAAGAGGGACATCGTCTGATCCCAAGTGGATGTTCCCCAACATGTTGAGCAGAAAGTGTGACACTTCCACATTCTGGTCTGACACGTATTGCAATGTAGTAATGATCTTCAAATGCACAAAAATGAAGCTGAATATCATTCTCTGCAGAGCTTCCTCTCCAAATGCAATGCGCTCATAGGATTATTACAGACGTATTTTACACTGCTCTCCTCAGAGCCATGGTAGCTAAGGTTGCCTTCTGACTTTTTTTTTGTAGGATGTACTAAATTCCACCACTACTTGAAATGGTACAGTCTAGAGCACGTCCACTGCAGTTAGGGATGTATTTCAGATGTCACTGTATTGGTTAAAAACTGAGTAAACGTTTACAGAGTTAGCTTGTCTGTTCTCAGAGTGGGTCTGTAGCTTGCACCTAGGCCATAAATAGTGCTGTGGCCCAGCCAATTTAGTTTTGCCAGGTGCTAGTAGTAGGTTTTGTGATAATAATTTAGCTATATTAGGCCTCAAGCTTTAAACTTATTTTAGGCTCAATTTTTTTCTTTTTAGCTGTATTGGCAAAATTGTTTTAAGAAACTTTTGATCTGCCTGCAATTTGGTTTATGACCAGGTGACCACTGTCCCAACTGTAGCAGCAAAATCATCCAGTGTGTGTGTTGCCTACCCATTTGAGCTTGTTTCAATGAATTGGCTGACAAGTTTAGTTATGCAATTATTGTCTAGATTTAGTAGTTCTTCTCAGTGTATAAACTGACATTTTAAACTGTCTCATAGTGTGGCACTGGATATGTGTGAAATCTTCAAACTCCTCTTAAACCCTGAAAGTATGGTGTCGTACCTGTATAGGCATTTCTTTCAAGGAAAAAAATATTCTAGCTCCAAATAACTCAGTAGTTCTGCAGGGATTTTTTGTATGCTTGGAGAAGCATAAGGCCTTGAATGGAGAACATCTAAAATAAAAAAAACTTGGCTTCCAGAACACTCCAACATAAAACCATTTTGTTTCTTTAAAAACATTTATTACAAATACAGCTGTGCAGCTGCAGGCTTGGTGGATGTGGAATGGTTTTTCAAACTTGTGGGGTTTTAAGTTACCTCTAAGAGTAACTTCTATCCAAATATCTTTTGATCTTCAGCACACTAATTTCATCTTTCCAGATGAGTTTTCTAGAGTGTGGAAGAGAGTCCAGGTTTGTTATTGTACACTGTGGGCGAGGATCCTGAACTGGAATGCCAAGCCCTGGGGCTAGTTAAAATAATCCTGAGATTACTTTAACTTGTGCTGGGATTCAGCCTGGGCTCTCCCTTTCACTATCTGTCAGAGATAAGATAAGGTGAGGTAAAATGTGTGTTATTCACACCAACAAATCCTTCAGGACCACTCTATGTTGCTGCCATATTCCTGAAGATCTGTTCTTGGTCTATTGTACAAGAGTTTCTCTAATGATGACAAAATGAAGAGCTACAATTACTTTGTTCAAACATAACCCACTTTTCTTAAGCTCGCCAGCCTTGACTTTTTTCCTGCCTAGGCTTAGTTCATTTGCTATTGAACATTTTTATTACTGCTCAGTAACCACAAAGGGTTTTCAGTGACATGACATATGAATAGATATCTGTGCGTGACACCCAAATGTTACACCAAATTTCAGACTGTGACTTAAAATATTCAGATAAGTTCTGAAACTGCTGATAAGAGTAAGACTAACAGATTCATGACCACAGCTGTTGTGTAAGCTGTTCTGTGAAGTTTTCAGTCTAAAGCTTTCATGAGTGAAGCAGACCTGTTAATTAGCTAATCCTATGACAAACCTCAACAAAGATAGGAAATATTCATGACAGAGTGAAATTTTCGTGTAAATGCAGTGCTATGAAACTTCCATTACAAAAATGCATCTATATCTACGACAGTCTTTTTATAATAAATAACAGTAAATTATTTCTGCCCTTGTAACTCTTTCAGCCTTCAGCCAAGACCCTGTAAAGGTTGCTGTTTGTTTTTTCCCTCCATTTGGCTTATGTGGGACAGATTTCTGACCATGTTGGTAGCCTCAACACGTGTGGAATATGGGAAAATCTCTTTTTTTCTGAGATGATGGCAGTAAAACAACATTATGAGAGAAGATATCTCTTGTACAGTAGTTGCCCATGTGCAAGTTCCCACAGGAAAAAAGGGCAGTAATCTTCCCTGTGTGCTGATTAGACTGAGATCTAATAGATTAGGTCTTAAGTTTACCAGATTGACTGAACTGCTTTAATAATGTTCTTTTCACTCTTTTCCCTCTTTCTATCAGCTCTTCTTTGTATCCTTAGAAATGGGAGCATGCTTCTAGTCACAAAGTACACAGTCAGGCATTTTCTGAAGTATGCTGTTGAATAGAAGCTAGTATGTTTGACTGGGAGCTAATTACAATGGTTGGGAGATGGCTCAGTGACAGGCCCAACACTAGAGAAGTTATTCTGTCAAGTAGATCAGTGTTGTAAGTGGTGGCGTATCTCTTCTAATTAATTTACAAATGATGTACGTTACAATGTATTGCATTTTGGTAATAGGAAGGATTTTAATTTTCCAATTTATTTCCTTTTGGCTAACACAATGGTATATTTTGTCTGGCACTGGTTAAGGACATATTCACAAGGAATTAAATAGAAACACTATTTTTCTTCTTGGAAGTGTTCTGTGATGCTTATAAATATTCCATAGACTTTTATTTTAATAAATTGATTCCAGGTATAATGGATTGGTGTATCAAGTTAAATAATCAAAAGAGGTACGTTGTTTTTCTGTCAGTTTTCAGTGAATATACACACAAAGTATTACACAGCTTTCTAAAGAACAAGTCTTGCAGCTATAGTATCATATGTATGTTTTGATGGTTGACTGCTCTATAGGAGATTTCTGGACAGACCTCTGTGGACGGATTCAGAAGCTGGAAGACTTCCAGATGGTGAGGTCAGACTTGGCACCTCTAGAACCTTCAACTTATTTGTGGACATTGTGTTGTTCACCTTGGGTTTTTAAATTAGTGCTTTCTCATCTACCTCATCAAATGAGGCCAGTTGGCCCTGCTTAGCTGTATGACTGGTTTCTCCAGTTCCAGTACTTCCTGTTAAGAAGGAAAGTGACCTTTTTATTCTTACACACTCTTCTTCTATTAAAATTAGCCCTCTCAACATCTTTGACATGTGGTTACAGTAAATGTATTTATAAAGCAATAAAGATAATCACAGTTTTCATGGTGACTTGGGATCAGTCACTTGAAACATATCTCTGCTCCCAAGTATTTGTTTACCACTGTGCAGCTTGCCTTAAGAGCAATGAAAACCAGGCACGAATTCCATGTGTGTCTGTCTTGCCATCCTGAGATGGAGAATGGAATTCTATGTTTATTTCATTCACATGCAAAGTGTAAATGGTTTATTTCTAGTTTAGTAACCTTCAGGACAGTTACAGATTCTGTTTCCTGCCAGGATGGGAGAAGTTTGCACTTAGCTATGCAAAGCGATATTAATATTTTTAGGAGCAGTGAGTAGTGAGGGGAAAGTGGAAAGACAGTGTAAATGATCTCTGTGTGCGGGTTTATCTTCAAAATAGCTTTTAAGGTAGCTGGCACAAAAAGAGACAAAACTCTTGAACTGGATTGAAGGGAAGGAAGATGGAAGTGTTTCATTTTTCTGTCCATTCATAGAAAACTACATTCATTCGAAACTACATTACCTATATTTTAATTTTAATGAATTTTAATTTACTTTTTAGCATAACTTGTCTTTAAGGGTGATTTTTTGAGGTAGTTGCAAACCATCAATACCATATATCTGTATTTTTTTTTTTTTTGTGTGGGGGAGAATTGTTAGTATGGGACTTGATAGAAGAAGAATTTGATGGTTGAGAGCTGACAGGTGACCCTAAGTGAAACAGCAAACAGGACAGTGCGGAGGAGTGCTTAAACTTTGAGAGCTACAGAAGGAAAATTTAACAGGAAACACTAAGAGAGTTGAGGAAGAAATGTGGGTTGTGGTATGTTTAATAAGCTACTTATCCCATCTTGATACAGATGGTGTTGGGATGGAAAAGTAATTGAGAAAATTGTAAAGCTTACTTGTTGAATAGGTATGTCTTCTGCCTGCTGGCTAGCAAGTTCTTAATCAAATCTAAATGGGCACCCACATATTGCTGAGTTAATACATCCCTTGACAGAAGAAAAGATTGATTGATAAAACTGCTTCAGCAAACTATTAAAGAATGTGTTGAGGTTCTTGGCTTCACAGTGACATGTTTTTTTGCTTACATGCTCTACTTATTATTTGTTATAAATTACAATTTTTATCTATGTATGTCACCACCAAGATTCATGACTTCTAGTCTAAATATTAGAGTACTGTGTTGACCTACATTTTAGGCTTCACCATAGATTAGTAAGAAAGCTAATGCGGAAATCTGCAGCCTCCCTGATAACACATCCAATCTTCCTCCATGACCTCCACTGGCTAGCTGGGAATTTCTAAACAAAGTACAGGGAACAGCTGTAGAGGAATTTTGCTTCGTTAACGCTTTTCCTGAAATATTTAGATTTCTCTCTAGAAAATCTGAAATGATATATTTACTTGAACTACCAACTTCAGATAGATGAAATGTAGTGTTCTGATGACATGAAGTTCCATAGTTTATTCCGGGAGTTGAAATTTCTGTCCCTATGTTCTTTACTAAAGCCCCGTGTACTGCCTTGGAGTGGTGAACTTTGTGCTTTGTCACCTGTGCAAAGCCACGTGCTTTGGTGCCTTGTGGGAGACTAGGCCTGTTTGAAAGGTTTGACCCATCGAAGCGACTGAGGGTATAAAGTACCTGAGACACAAGTGTTACGAGATGTTATGAACCACACACAAGAAACAGACCTTTGGAGTGGTCTCCCGTTCATTGTAATGATCGCTTGATCAGACACACCTCCCTGAATTCCTTGAGACTTTCTGAACTGGAGTCTGAATCCTGAGCAAAGGAAAGCAATTGATGAAACTTGCTCATCTAAGCCTTTTTGATTAGAGTGATTATGGCAGAACTCTTCATGAAAAGAGAAGAGGCAAATCACCAAAAAAATAATTCCTCAGGGCTGCCCAGGCCGATGGAAAACCTTAGCACTGAGTTACAGGAAAAAATCCCCACCCGAACTCCCTTCTCCGTCACCAGCACAAAAGCAATTCTATTAGAATTCAAAGATTTTGCTGTGTGGGGTGTCAACAGATAGGAAAGCCAGACACTAATGTTCTAGCTCATGCCAGATTGGATTGCCATTTAACATTTAAATGGGTTAGTCTGTCTATAACTCTATTTGTGGCTATTTCTGATCTTCCCCTGAGAAAAGCATGGAAAAATGATCTATAAATCATGCTGTTGCAAACGTCTTCTATTTTCCTGGTTGATTTAGGAAGAGAAAAGGTATATTTGTTTCTTCATTTCCCTTCACTTATGCTTAAAAAACAGCTTTGGTTTTATATTTCTTAAACAGCAATGACCTTTCTATTAGTAACTAGGCTGATAATGTTGTGTAAGCATTTGGCAGTGACTGCGCACTGTGCAGACTGAGTCAGAAGAAGGTAGGTCTATTCTGTTAAAACACCAGTAGAAATGTAACTGCACCTTTGTGTGGCACAGTGTAAGAGCAGGCAGGTAGGCTTCCCTGCTCTGCCTGCCGCAGCAGCGATGAGTCCCTGCTACTGCTGGGGAGCTCTGCAGGGGGAGTCGCTGGGGCGCTGGGCAGGACTGGCGTTTGCCTCCCTTACCAGCTGCCCTTCGCTTTCTGTGCATCTCTATTCCTCTCCTTCTGGCATTTAGTAGCACATAATTCCTTCTGCTTTTTACAGTGATCAGTGTCAAGAACCTGTATTATTAGGGCATAATGTTATAAAACTTAATTTAGAAAGCTGAGCTGTGTACTTGGCAGAACCTAGGGAAACAAGCCCTTGAGTGGAGCTGTGAAAAATGGAATAAAATCAATAGTCATTTGTTTAAATTTAGTCATTGCCCCAGTAATGCCAAGCTGTGGCAGGTTCAGTCACATGTTCTAGAAGAGGTGAAGTGAGTACATCTTCCCCACTTCCAATGTGACCAGACAGAGATAGCTATCTGGAGCCAGGAAACCTTACATCATTAGCTGGTGCTGGGTGGAGGAGAGCTTGTTAGAGACTTCTTTTCTAAGCTAACACTGAAGAGGTTTTCAGCTAGATATGTGTTCCCCTAACATATTTTGCTTTAAGCTTCAAGCTTTGTTTACGTTTTTTGAAGATTGGTAGAAGGTTTTCTTTTCTACGAATGTTTGGATTTTTTCCCCCCTTTGTTTTAGGAAAGAAAGTTTTCAGGTACTGGTGGGAAGAAAAAAGGAAACCATTTCTCTTTAAAACTCCTCTTAAAAGGAGGAAGTACTCTAACCTTCTATGTGCTTTCCATACTGGCATTTTACGTACTGGCTGGCAAGTGGGTGTGTTTAATCTCAGCAGAAGCACGTAACTGGAGCTTACTGTGTTTTTCCTTTAGTACAATAGATCTTTTTGTTTTGTTTTGTTCTTGCCTGTTTTGCAGATGGTGAATCTGTTTTCTTATAGGCAGATTTCTTGTGTATGCTGAGATTGTGCCTTAAGGCTTTTAGTAAATTAATTCTGTTAGTTATAAATTGTTTTAGGAGTGCATCAACAGCTAAAAACCCCATCAATGGAGAAGAGGACAAAACAAACATATGTGTTTGTTCTTTTAGGGGATGAATAGCTGATCTGATGACAGTAGTAAAGGCAATTGCACTGGTCAGTGCAAAACTGCAACAGTTCACCTGAGACCTGACAAAGAAGTTCACGACACAGATGAAGCAGGAGTAAATATGAGAGACAGCAGACCATATAGTCTGTCATCTTTCATGTATGTTGAGGGTGTAGGTGAAAACTGGTGTGGGGAATGAGGGCAGCATCTCTGGAAGAGGGGCAAATCTTGCTGACTTATTTGCCTTTCAGCCTTGTTGCAAGGCTGAAGAAACCTAAGCCTGTGCCTGCTCCAGGTGAAATGGGTCTGGGAACTTTCCTAGGGAACTGAGGCCAAGTACCACAGTGTAGAGGTGTTTGGATGATGTAGTACTTCCCTAAATCTCTTGCAAGCCCCATGCAGAGCCTCTGTGCCACTAAAACATAATCCAGGGCAGAAGTGCTGAGTTCAAAGCCTCTGAAATGACACATGCCTTTGTGGCATGAAAACCTGGGACTTGGCACGAGGGCATGCAGGTATGCTTTAGAGTCCAAAGCCATCTGGGATAGCCTTAGAAGATAGGAGGAAGCCAAACCTAGTGCCAGCTGGGAATGGATCTTGGCATAGATGTGCCATCTCTGAGTTATGTCTGTGCATTGTACTGGGGAGCACTAGTTCCAGTATGCCAGAACTGTGCCAGGGTGACAGCAAAGCACTAGCTGCAAGCTGCAGTCCTGTACAAGATCTTGTCCTATGGACTTCTTTAGGACTCTCTTAACTCTGCTGCTGAAACAGATCTGCAGAATGTTCTCTGCAAGGTCAGGCCATCTGAAATGGTCAATGGCTCCTGAGACTTTTATCTCATCTATGAAGTAGCAAGCAGCTCTGCTATGGTGCAGAAGACATGCTGTGTGGTTGCTGGAAAAAGTAACCCTATGTTGAGTAATGCAGGCTTTGATTAGGTTTTTGGCGAGTGCTGCTTGTATGTATTCCGTTATAGAAAGAAACACTTGCCACACCTAGACGGGATTTGGTAAAATATCAGTAAATATCAAGTGGCAGAGATGGGCAAAATTGGTCTGTGCTGTCAATGGGAGGGTCGTCATCCCACAGGCATGATTTGGCCTTTGCTCTGTAGAAAATGAGTCACAAATACTACAAGACATATAGCACGCTTCATAGCGGGAATGTGTTATCTGGAGTCTTGTTGTGTATCTTCTCTAGTACTTCTATGAAATTACAGTGTTTTTCTTTTAAACTATTCCCCCATGAAATCTGATGAGTTTTTTTTTTTTTTTTTCTCAGTGTTCCAGGTTGCTTGGTTTGCTTTTAGCTTGTGTGGAGTTTCTAGACACAGTTGCAACTTGAAAACGCAGCCTCATATTACACACAAAAGTGCAATGAAGCAGAAGCAACTCAATGAGGCACTGTGAGGATTTCCGCTTACAACAGATGTTAAAAGTACTTATTGGTACAAAAATGTTTAATAATCTGATAAGTTCCTCGTCATTCTCATACGACCTTCTTGTGAACAACGGAGTTCTACTTTCACTGCCAATGTTTCCTAGTTAGAAATTAAAAAAGGTAATGAATATGATGTATTTGTTACCTAAGGCAGAAGCATTCTAAGAACATGGTGTGAAGGTGTCCGTTCTCTAGCCAGAGTCCCAAAAAGCTGGCTGTTTATGTCGACTTGCAACCAGTCTCTATGTCACTTGGTTTTCGTGTCTTCTTCTTTCAGTTAGTACTCTTTGCTGTGGTTATGGTTTTCTCTGTGTGGTGGTGAAAAGTTGCTGTAGCTGTGTGTGACCGGATGTTTTTCGCAGGATGACAAATAGGAGAGTATCTGTAAGATCATGCCTTAAATTCATAGCATAGTTCATAGCATACGCTTCCATTGCCCAGGAGCCTGCGAAAAATTTGACAATTCTGCTGAATGAGTTAGAAACTGTGAAACTAGGGAATCATTATTTCTCTAGTCTAGTTTTCCTACAACTTTTTTTTCTCTTTTTCTGAGTGCCTGTGTCTTAAATCAGTTTTCTTTCACTTGGGGAGGAAATAGTTGTTCTTTTAAGAAATAAAAATAAACTTCTATAGATGTGAAAGAGGGAACAAAGCCTAATGACTTCTAACTTTGAGACTGCATATTTCCAAAGTTGTACGATGAGGTCCGCGATGAAAAATATGTGCTAAGCCAGAGAAGTTTGCAATAAATGAAACTGCACAGAAGTGGAATGGGAACCGAAAGAAACAGAACTTCTGAAACTGTATTGTATTTGTGATAATATTTGGTATTTAAGGAACAAATATTCTAGGAGAATTTTGATTTATTATTTCACCTCCAGATTTTTCTTTCGCAGTCTTGTTGCGTCTGTAACTCTGGAAAGACTGGTAAATGCATGACTTGAACTACTTCATTCTTATGACATGATGACTCATCTGTCAAATAGTTAGGTGCATTATTGGCAAGTCCTGCCATTCTAATTTCCTTTCAGGGAAGAACTAGATTGTAAGGTTGAACAGCCACAGGGTATACTAATTAGTATAATTCTCTTCTCAGATCTCCCCGAAATTGATTTAGATTTTCTTCCAAAATGTTAATAACTGAAGGTCTGTGAGGAGAACTGAATGTAACATTTTATCATTGAAGCAGGATATTTTGACTTGGTATTTGTTTGAACTGATATCTTCAGAACCCACTCAGATTGCATGTGTACTATTTTTTCTTAAATGGAGTATTGCTTAAAAAAACCCAATTAAAGCTGCTTTTTTTTGGTGGAAAGAGTGCTTGCCAATAACCTCATCTCAAATAACCTAAGGGTTAGTCTGTTGTCACATGTTTTCTCTAAATCCAAGGCCATGTATGGAAGACACTTGATCTTATGGGCTCTCAGGACCTAATGGTTCGATAGAAGATGACCACAGAGTCCTGGATAGCACTGGTAGATGCCAAGGAGCTGTTGTTTAACAACTAGTGAATATCTAACCTACAGTTTAATGAGTAAAACATCTGCTATTGCTCTAGAGCTGATAAATGGAAATTTATATCTGTTTTGCTAATGGTTGCAATAATACAGGAAGCCATATACATTTTTCAAGTGACTTCAAGGCATTTTGCTAACAGAAATTTTTACACAGATCTTTAATGGCTTACAACAGCAAGAAACTTGGTGGTAGCAAACACAGAATACACGTTTTTGTAAAAAGTTGGGTTATGGCTCTAGAATATTGTATTTGGCCAACACATACTTCTAAACGTCAATCTTGTAGTCCTTTAATCAAGAGCATAAATGATCCTTTTAGCCACCCTTACAAAATATTTTTACAATTCTTCCAACGAGTTAGTGTGGCAGTTATGTTCCCATTACTTCATGGTCGCAACAAAAGTTCCATGCTACTACGCCAGTGCAAGCAGTAAGACTTCTTATTAACTTTCCTATGCCGGTGGACTAATAATGGCTAAATCATCAGTTTGTTGTTAAAGTAACTGGCAGAGGATGGAGCCGAGTTTATCTATCTTCCTATACTTGCACTGTTTCATGCCAGGTCTGAAGAGCTTTGTTATCCTTATTTGTAAATCTAGTATAGAAGTTCCAAATCATTGTTGGTTTTTTGTTTGTTTTGGGCAAAAAATGTTAAAGTCAGTATGTGCAAGTGTTGTCTTTTGCCTAGTATGGTGAGGAAAATGTATTTTTCATTGAACAGAAGCAAGCTCCAAGTTAAATTACATGTGCTACCACTTCATTGTGGTATGGTCAGACCATTTGGAAAGCGGGACTGTATAAGCGGAGGAACCTTGCTGCGGAGGTATAAGAAAGTGTGGGTAAGAGTCAGATGGCTTAACAAAGGAAAGGAGAAAATTTAAAATACACCTACAGAATCCAGAACCTCTGAGGGAAATTTTGGGTTTCAACGTTGAGGATTAGGTATTGAGTAATGGAAAAAATCTGAAAATGTGAGAAAAGACTTTTTGTTTCCTTTTGATTCCTCCTGCACTGTGAAGAAAAAAGATTTTGTGTGTTCCTTGTAAAGAAAGATACCAGACTCCATTATGAATGTCTTCTCTTAAGTAAAATCAAACGATATATCTTCATTACTTTGGTCAGCTTCTTGGATCAGATTGGTTATAAGAATTGTGGATATTTGCTCAGAAAAGGTCCTTTGCTTGCAGTTGTACTATTGTATCAGTGACTCCCCTTGTTATTCTGGAAGGTGTAAACAGAAACCATTAGTGACTTCTAACAGGTCCGTCACTTCATTCTCTAAACATGAAGTGAACAGTGATACCCACTGTGACAAACCTAAACAAATGATCCCCAAAATTCACAGAATCACAGAATCACAGAATAGTAGGGGTTGGAAGGGACCTCTGTGGGTCATCTAGTCCAACCCTCCTGCCAAAGCAGGGTCACCTACAGCAGGCTGCACAGGACCTTGTCCAGGCGGGTCTT
>Ga0065711_1029403_pt1 | contig 36330 bp, 19 predicted proteins | sample Hoacrofraction12_FD_59098 | JGI IMG/M metagenome (GOLD analysis project Ga0065711, IMG submission 59098) | Hoatzin crop microbial communities from Cojedes, Venezuela - Epithelial fraction 12 v2 (version 2) | ecosystem: Host-associated > Birds > Digestive system > Esophagus > Crop | place...
GGGGGGGGGGGGGGGAAAATATCCCTCCTGTTGATATTAGGATCATCTTTTGCAGTACAGTCATTGTGAAATTTGTTTTCCACACTAATTTTCTGTGGCTGATTCTTACCTGTTAATGCTCCTAACGAGGGGGCTAGCCCTAGTCCTTTTGCATAAATGGGAATGATTTTTATTCCAGGAAGGGCATTCAGAACTTGCACCAGCTATTATATTTGTTCCAAAATAACATTTTTTAGAGCTTTCATACTCCTTTTTTATCTCTTTAATGAAGGAATTTTCCTTTAATCTTGAGAAATATATTTTGGATTCCTCAGGTCAATTCACAGGAATATTACATTTCAATTTTTTTGGCTTAAGTAATTTCTTATGTTTACTTAGTGGTAATGTTTTAAAAATGCTAACATTATGAGTTTATTTTAATAGTGCTGGCTCTAATGATTCATTCTGTATCTGTTCTTTTGCTGTATATTTCCCTTGGCATTTGAATCTTCCACTTCAGCTAAATTGGCATGACTCAAACATTAGGGAAGGGCTGCTTACCAGTTTCATTTGTGGATGATTCTGAAGATTCAGTAGCAAGTGAATTGAACTCAAGGTGGGATTTCCTCTCTCTTTACTTTATCCAGTTTATACAGTTGTTGCATGTGTCTCACATGCACGGCATTTTGGGCAAATAACCATCACCTTGATGGAGTTTAGGCACAGTAAATATGCAAGGAAGGGGGAGGTATCTCAGTGCTCATGTTGGGTTTGCAGAGACTCGTAAGAGCTTATGGCACTTCTGTTAGTTTAGAAGTCCAAGGGAATTAAGGAATACAAGCAAGTACATCCCATCCCAAGTGAACCATCCTCGGCTGGATTTTAATGCAAAGAAACACCATTGGTGTTGGCCTGATGAAGCAGAAAAGTTACCTGAATTTATAATTAACGATAATTTCAGTGCTCCTCTGCCAACGCAGGCAGAAAGAGGACAGGCATAAGGGCAGAGGGGGCTTCGCTTTAACTTGATTGCTCTTACCTGTAGTATCGAGGGATCAGCTTGGTAGGCAACGAAAGTAACAAAGTAGAGGTGATTTAGAAAGAAATTAATATATTTTATAATGTGCAACATTTAATTGTTTTACTTGTATAAGGTACATCTAAACTAGTAAAGCTCATATTAGGAAATGTTACCGTGTGCGAAGGCCCCAGCAGTAAGATCGGCTTCCTCTCACAGGTGGCCAGCACCGTGAGATCACGTATGTGTTCATGGCAAGCACAAATGTTGTCTGAGAAGAAATTGCTGAAAATAGGTTAATGCCACAAGTGTAACAAGAAAGAGCTATAAAGGGCGCTTATTAAGAGATCCATTTTGATCTTAGTGTGACTAGAAATAATGTAGGCAGGGCTATTAGAAGAACAGCCTGGCTTTGGAAATCCTTTTGATAATGGTCATCTTGCAGTATAAATAAAAGTAATTTTTTTACTTAAGGCATAGGGAGTCATAGAATAATATACATTTGAAGGAACCTGTGGAAGTGCTTAGTCCAGCTGCTTGAAGCTGACATAATTTCAGTGTTGGTTTGGGTATGTCAGGACCTTGTCTGCTAAACCTTTTAAAATCTCCAGTGATAGAGATTTCACAGCCTCTCTTGGCAGCCAGTTCCAGCGCTTAAACATGCTCACCATGAAAAATATTTTACTTATATCCAGGTGGATTTTCCCTTGTCATAGCTTGTGACTGTTGCCTCTGCTTTCTCCCATATCTCTGAGAAGACCTCGGCTTTGTCTTCTCTCTCACCCCCTCTTTTGGAAGTTAAACACCATAATAAGATCCCTTCTGAAGGCTTCTCTTCTCTAGGATGAACAAATGCAATCCTCTCAGCCTCTTCTCAAGGGACAAGTGCTGTACTCCAGCCTCCAACCATCCTGGTGGCCGTCTGCTGGTTTCCCCAGATACCTCTCTTGAAAAGGGGCATGAACTTTCACTTGACATGAGAAACCGAGATAGGTTTTTGACTTAATGTCACTTCAGAAAGACAAAAATTGGTTTGGCCAAATTCTTTCCACCTAAATCTAACTGGTACCTGCCTCTACCTACTGGAGGCTGTTTCTACATGCACAGGGACACCTCCAAATTCCTGGTCAGATTCCTACTGTGTACTCATTTATTTTTATTAGAAAAAAATATTAAAAAAAGAAACTTCTGAATGTGTACCACAAACATCACACCATAGATTAAACTGTTGGCTCTGCTCACTCAGTCCCACGGTCTGGGAGCTTAAGCTTGCAAGTCCACTGCAGCTGAACCCTTACACCAGGTATCTCTATATCATGTCAAACACGATGGGTGCCAAAACTTTGCCTCAGAGTGGACACCCCTCAAAAGATGTTTAGTTTCCAAAAAATTCTGGTTTGTTGATTTTAGTCCACTTCTCTTTGTTCCCATTAGGTACGGAAAGAATAAGGATATGGTTTCTCTTTCTTATTTCTCCTCTTCTTTGTAGTGTATTGATTGCTTTACACTTGTTTAGAAAGATCAATATTCCATTAGGTAGCAGAGGAATAGCACTGTAGCAGAAAACAGCCTGGCTGTTGCCAAAATTGAAAGCTTATTGTTGAAAGACAAAGGTGTTTTTTTTCTTCCAAAAGTGGAATGAAAATCTTTTGGGTAACTGAGCAAACGACGGTGTACTTCTACAAACCTGCTGGCAGGGTATAGCTGTTACTGTCAAGAGAAATTGTTTTGCCCATCTCCACCAAATCTTCATTAAGTCAAGAAAGTGCCTGATAAATGTGCTAAAGGAAACAATTTAGCAAGATGATACCAAGCAGGAGTGCAGTGGAGGAACCATGCAATGATGTTCTCTTTAACTCTACCGGTACCTAGTGCGTAGAGAGCCACAGAGACATGGTCACAACTAACGCCTGTTTTGTCCTGAAGATTGCGTTCCTCTCCTCTGAGAATTCTGTGCAAGTAAAGCCGGCACAGTTAGGCCTGCTCAGTAGCTATTTTCCAGAGTTTCGGAAGGTGTATGTGATGTTCTTCTTTCATTTTCTTAATTACTTTTTCATAGTGAATAGGAACCTGCATAATCATATAATGAGGCATTGTAATTATGATGGGCACAGATATAATTAAAAATCTTTACAATGTATCTTGAATAAATGCAGGTTTTCTACTATTAAGACATTTTTAAAGATTGGCAAAGGAATTATTTGTGTTTTCAGGTTTGGAGGCAAATGATTTGCTAGCTAACGGGAGCAACTAGCTATTGATTTCCAGTGCTTCATATATATATAGCAAAAAAATTCAGCCTGATGTTCCTGGAAGGTTTAATTAATATTTCCAAGCCTCAACAGAGCCCAGATAACTCCCTGTACAGATGCTATACGACAGATGTGGGGAGCCCTTAAGGGATTTTATTATTGAGGCTCTGTTTCTCTGATGTCCAAAAAAAGGGGCACCAACAATTTTCAGGGCTGGCCCCACTGTGTTGTCTAAGGATCAACACTGGTGAAGAGTTTGAATCTTGATACACAAAAGGCTGCTACACTTGTTTGAATGCTTGAATGGGTCCTGGAAGGACTGAATTCCTGTAAGCACCTTATGTTGGGAGCATGTGGGACATAGTGGCATCCTCAGAATTCTTCTAGATTATTATTTTGAAGAACTTAGCTTTGTAAATATGTATAGAATTTAATAATGAGCTCATTTAACTATTCATCTTTTACCAGATAAGAATAAATTCCTTTAGAAATAATACTGAGGTTTAACTTAATATAGTTATTTTAAAAAAACAAACGCTTATGTTGGAGACAAAGTGCATTATGCACACCTTTAGCATATGTGGGGAATGTTCTGGGTAAAAAGACCCATTACTCAGTGTACTGTATTTTTCTGCCTACATTATCATTAAAGTAATTTTTCTCAGTGCTCCGCTGCTTAGGAAAATACAGTTAAGAAAGGAGCAGCCATGAATGCAGAATATCAGCAAAGCCCACTTAAACTTATTCCAGTGGGCTATAAATTAGTAGAAAACAATTCTTCTGCATTGTTTGAAAGCCCGTGGTTTTCTCTATTAATGAAGTGACCAGAACACTGACCCTTTAATGCTGCTGAGCAATGGTTTGCATTCCACTGGAGCAAAATGCATCCTGAGAGCAACCTCCTGAAACCAGAGGCTTTGCACCTGTGCTAAACTCGCCCAACTTGGCCTGTAAGCATGACAGAGCACTTCTTATATTCATACCTTGCCAAGGCACTAGGTTTGCTTTTACTCTGTGTTAAACACAGCACCAGAAATCCACCCACACGAGCAGCGTTTGTGCACATATATAGGACAAAAGCTGTCCCTGGTTTTATAAACCCTTAGTCTTAAAAACGGATTTCCTGTGGCTGAGGAGTGCCAGGGTTTCCTGAGTGTTTGGAAAGGCTGACATTTTACATCATCTATTCTTTCTTTATTGAAGAAATATAATGGTATTTTGATTTAAATACGAAGTGAAATCATTAGGAGATGGAATCTGCATAGCCACAAGATGGAAGGTAACTCCCACAGGAGTCGGGAGGTGGTTAATGTTTTTGAATTAAAATAATTGTGAATGTGCATGCTGTAAAAAGGTACGTTATAATATTATGACTGAGCCTTCTTAAAGGGACAAGAATGCAATCCATTTACTGTTACTTAGCTTTGCAGAAGACAGGATAGAATCTTTTTCCCATTTTCTGGAGTTACTTTAACAGAAAGGAGAAAAGTTGTGGGAAATCTTTATTCTTTCTGGATGAAGTTTACCTTGTGCAGATGGGCAATATTTGGACTAAATACTAAAAAAGAAAAAAGCAAGTGAGGATTTCCATTGCACCTATGCTTCTGGACAGGGCTGAAATTCCTGCAGGGCATAACAGTAGTTCCGCAGCTGTTCTCTGGATGTCGGACAAACCACAGGCTCTGCTGCCCGGGAAACACACCCTTTGCGAGAGCGTGTATAACCATCTTGTGGTGGCTTTGGAGAAACGTTTCCACCATGTTCACCATAAATGAAGCTGCTCTTTAAATTTTAAGCCTTAGCAGCCTGTTTCAAGGATTGTTTTCCAACTGTTGAAATATTTCGGGGGGAGTTGGGAGGGTGGAGATTGGATAGAGGAAGGATGAACAAGATAAAGAAAAGATGCTTTCAGCTAGCAAAGGGAGCAGCTTTTGCTGTGTGCTGTAGTAGTGACGGTTCTTTTCAGAGCAGCTACTGTGTGCATGGGGAGACAGGTCAGACTTTGTGTAGCATTCAAAACTACTGAAGACAACTATTGAAAAAGCCTGTGTCAACTCAGCTGTACATCTGTGGTGCGCTAGCATCTACCTGTGCCAATGGGCTTTGGCTAGAGAACGGTTCCTTTCCCAGCAAGAAAAAAGAGAGTATTAGGAATTTCTGGCAGAAAATCCCATTGCTGAGTCTTTATTCATGAATGTTACTGCTAATAAATGTGTTTAATTGAATCTAATTTTACTCAGAAGCTCTCTGGGACTGAGGCTGCCTTTGGTACATTGCTTACGTGGCTTTAGCCACTTTTATGAAGTGTCTGTCTAGATGGGAATACAGGTGAGATGAATATATTCTGGTCCAGAAAACTGCAAAGCTCCATTAAAAGCAGTGATTTGGTCTCTTTGACCAAGAAATCGCTAGGAATGAAACATATTTTGGATCCAAAATTTTTTTTAATTGATGTTATATCAGATTACCAGAATGGGGAGTAAAGCTGATGCTTTTTGGTAATTGTAGTGAATTACATTTTCTTTAAAAAAAGTTTTCCACTCATTCATCTTTTATTGTGCAGCGAAATAGAACAAGTGTCTATAAACTGGTCACTCCTTTTTCTTTTGTTGCATTGGGCTGTTCTCTAATATTAAAATATTAATAATATCATTATTATTAACTTTGGGGTTACTCCAGTTGGAGGAAGTAGATTTTCATTTTTACACTTCAGTTACTTAGAAAGAAATTGAACTTCTTGTGATTGTACTGAGTCAGAAGGAACAAAATAGAAAAAAAACCTCTGTAATTAACAATTCTGTGCCAGGAAAGGACAGAGGAAAAACACAGGAACAAAAAGAGCAAAACTAAATGGTCTTTACTGAAACAGTGTGGAAGCAACCAACACTGCTGAAAAGTTTTCAGCTGTAAAAAAGGTCTAGTCTTCACAAATAGGAATGTTCACCAGCTCTGCTTCTAAAGAAAGGCTGAATTCGGTCAGACCAAATCGCCACGTTACAATCAGATTGACTGAAACTTGGATCTAATGAAACACGAGAAATTACTTTTTTTTTTTTTTCTTCCTTTGTGCATGGTTGGAGCTCTGACAATGTCAGCAGCAGTAGATGCTTAGAGAAAGAGCATAAAAAATAAAGCAAATACTGCTTGCATTTTCCATGTTGTATTCTGCCCTGCTTCTACGAGTCAGTAATTTCAGGACTTCCTGAGCCAGAGGTTGCATCTGCTCTGTTGTGTTCAACAAGCACCAATGGACAACCTCACCTTATAGATTTCAGAGGCCTCCTTTTGAACACTCTGATTTTTATTCTCTGCAATACCCTGTGATAATTTTCTATGACAAGAAATAAGTGAACAAGGCATTTGTTTATTTTGTCATAGCTGGTTTATATACTTATTTCAAAGTGACTGCTGCAATTTATGCCAGTCTAGGTCAATAAACCTTCTCTTTGCTATATTGCATCCCCTTGATCCTACTGCGTCTGCATCTACTGGCAGTCCTGTGATGCTTTCTCCTAAGACAAAACCACTTCTGAGGTTCCATCCAAGGTAATGGATGTCAACCAAGCACCAGGTTCAGTCGAGTGACGACAATTGCTCACTAGGAACTTTGAATCAGTATATTTAGTGCCTTAGGACCTTGCAGTAACCTGGTAAGTATTATGTACGCTGCACTTCCAGTCAAAGCACTGCCTCCTCTACCTCTCTCTCCACGGGAGCTGGAAGCCAAGGTCAGAGCCTGTACCTGGCAGTTTTACAATGCATCAGACAAGCCTGAACTTCAGCTGGTGTGTTTTGAATTTTTTGTCAGATTCGCACAAAGAGAAGGAGTGCATACCTTGGAGCCTGGGAAGAACAGGAAGCGTGCTTAAGGCTGTAGGTTTTTTCTTCTCTAGCATCTATTGATTTAAAGTAATCCTTGCATGCACAGTCCTTGGATAATCCCTTTTGGCACTTGGGCAACCAAGCCTACACATTGCCATTCCTGCCAAGGTTCTCAGATTGGAAGTGGCAGTTGCAGAAACACCTCCCACCTCATGCTTTCCCTGCAGCTTGGCCTCTCTTGCTCGTTCACAGCTCTGTGCTGTATCCTCTTTCTCCCATGGTGTCTGTGCTTGCATCAAACTCTGGGACTCACCCAGGACACAGCTGAGGGGGACTCTGTGCCCAGGCAGGAGGCATCTTCTCCTTGGCTCCTTGCAGCTTTGCTCTGTATTCCCATCTGTCCGTTTGACTTTGCCTGCATCCTCTACTCCACTGATCGGAAAGTGTTCAATTCAATCTGCAAATTCCCCATGGTTTACTAGACCTGGGAGGGTTCATCCTGCCTGTGAATGGAGCACAGCGGCACTTTTCACGCTGATCTGCTTTGAAAATCAGCTGTGAGAGGGGGTAAGTCAGCCGTTCAGGGATAGGCATTGCGTTCTTTCGCAGCACGGAGCAAGATGGTGTCAATGGCCAATATTCACCCTCACAAAAAATCCTCTGCAATAGTTCAAATCCTACTTTAATTCTTTGATCAGGATTTTCAGGTTATGTTTCGTCCTGGTCCTCTGCAAATGGGCAGACTCACCTTTAAGTGAACATGTTTCTTTGACTCGGATGCTTCAGAATTAAATGCCTGCATATAGCTCTCTAAAATAATGCGGTTTGTATTATATAATGACTTCAGGTGATGCTAAATTAATTTTCAAGAAGGTGAGAAAAGAATATCAGGGAGATATTTTGTCCAAAAATAAAAAGCTGTGTAGAATATAGTGTTCACGAGCCTTATCCCCATCTGAACTGTTCAAATCTTGTCCAAATTTCATTGTGCATTTTTTTCATTGAGTTGTATAGTTACTTATAATTACAGAGGTATATCAGCATCTGAAACAGGGAACTAGGGAAGAAACTGAATTAGATTAACTGTTCTGCTTTATTTTGATGTGTTATCTTTCATGTTTCTACAATGGAAACCTTTTGTCTCATCCAACACAAAATCAATTCTAGTTCTAAATCCCTGCTTCAGAGGACTTGACAAATGCATAATAGACTAGCTATCATTTCTTAAATAATCCAAAGCAAACTGAATTTTCCCATTACTCCAGCAAAATCTTTCCAACATGATTAAAACAAGCAGCTCACACTGCCATAGGAATTTTCCTCTTTTCTTTTTTTTAATAAAAGATGATAGGTTAGAGAATAGTTTTTCTTATCTGTTTGCTTGGTTTCTTAAGCACAGTCTCTTTTTAATAAAGTGTTGGAGATAAGCAAATAAAATACCTCAGGAGAGTCTTCTACCAGTGATTAAATGAGAAATTCTACATTGTCTATCATTTGCTTATATTCCTAGATGACCCTTCTCAAAAGCTTTGCAGCAGAACCTGAAAGCTTCCTTTCCTAAACCTTCAAGAGCTTAATGAAGTAGAAGTCATACTTTCATGTTCCTACAAAAGGGAGTGTATCATATGTGTATGCTGGAAATTGATTTGGCCCTCATTAGGGAGAAAAGCTATGACACAGAGTGGACCCTGGCATGATGCAGAGGGGGTCTCTGCAGAATCCTCGCCACGGCTTTGCTGGTGCAACTCCAGCCCACCCCATAGTGCTCCTCTTGTTCTCACTTTGGCTCTCTTGTGAGATGGGGCTGCCAGCTGTTCTGAACTACAGGGTGGTTTTGTGATGCCTGTAAACACCCACAGGGGATGTAGCCACTGCTTCCACTTCTATGCTCCCTGGTTAGTTCCCCAAAGATGAGAAACTTTAACCCACTGAGCACTCTCCACTGGTGGGGAATCTATTCTAACATCCCACGAATCCAGGTCAGGACAAAAAATGTCAGAAACATTGAATCTCTGATCTATCTTCCCATGGGAGATCATTATTATTATTTTATTAATCACTACTTTCTTAGTAGCTGTCTACCAGCTGCAACTAAACTGCAGATACGTGTGTCCCACAACATGACCTCAGTGCTGGGCCCCTGTAGCAGGATTTCTGCTGGAGCATGCAGCGGCTCCTTCCTTGCCATGTTTTTGCAATAATATAGTCTACTTGAATCTGCTGAACTCTGTTGTGCCAAGTACTGGGGGAATGCAAAATAAACATGGGTTTCATGGCTCAAAGAGCTAGCAAACTAGCTGTTGTACGGAAGATACGAGGGTTGGTAGATAAATTTGGATAAAGAGACGAGCTGGAAGAAGCAGTGAGATAATGTTGGTTAAAATGAGACTAACATTGTGAAAAAGCAGAGTGTAAAGGGGTGTTTGCAGAGGGACAACAGGTGGATGGACGGAAGGTCTTCTGCCAATTTGGGAATTCTGTGGTGGACACTGCTTCTCCACCCACTCCTCTGTGCTTGCACTGTGAACTGCTTACGTGCACATTAAGAGGAGAACCATTTCTGTTTGGGGTATCTTCTGTATATTTTCTCAGTTCTCTTATTTATTGTCTGGCATTGCCTAAAATCCCTCTATTTTTTCCTTTTTAAATTTCCAACTTCTCTTACGTTTTGTGAGCATCAATTCTTTCCAACTTGTCTCAGTGCTCCAGGGGGTACCTTACATTTGTCTTGTCCATCATCTTGCAGTTGTAAATGCTCATGTGTTGTTATTTCCCTAGACGTTAAACTGAAAGAGAAGGAGTGCTTTCATTTCCCGTTCGCTTTCAGCCTGCCTTCCCTCTGAATGCTCTTGCTAGGTGTACTCATTAAAGACGCACTCATGAGCAAATGTAAATAAATGATATGGACAGAAATATCCATCCCCTGCTTCTGAAGAATAGTATTACGTGTTTTATAGCTGACCTGGCATGATATTGAAAAAAATTTTTTTTCCCCAAGTTTCATTCAAATGAATGTCAGAACACAGAAAACCTGATTTGTTAGTAGTGTTGTGAAATGAATTTGTTAATTTTGTTTAATGTGGATATTTTAATGGTCTCTCTCTCCAAAATGTTCAATAAGCCATTAAAAACTTCTCCCACGTTTAGTTATTCAACAGTGTCTTCACTGAAGCACTGTCAAAGCATTGAGAAGAGGGGTAAAGAATAACAGTAAAGAAAACCATCGAGGCTGTTTGGAGTAAACAATCTTTCATTCTTTGTGTCACAATTGCACAAATTCACAAAAACAAAATTCACGCTGAAAATACTAAATGAAAAAACCACACAAAATCACACAAACAAAATTCCAGCCCAGATGTCCTGTGTTAAGCTAACAGCAGCCTGTGGAAGATTGTTAATGATGTTCTAACTAGTATGAAGAACATAGTATAACACTATCACTGTAACTATTTTTATACAACATAAACCACCGGAGCAGCTTTTTTGAGCCCCAAAGCTACTTTCATTTGTTCTAATGTGAAAATTACACAATAACCTGAATATACCAATAGCACTAGGTTTCTGGTTTCGGCAGATCTGGCCTGAGATCTACTGTTTCATTTAGTTTTCCGCTTGTGGAAACGCTCTTTGGTCCGTGATTGTGAACCTCCTCTTGCATAAATCACACAGCCGAAAGCTGCAGTGGTGTGATGCAAATGCGCTCGTGGTAGGGAGAAAGGGATCACAGTTAGAGTCTATCAGCTTTTATTGCTGTTGTTATTAATTACTATTGCTGTCATGTGCTGACCTATTTCACTCCCTGTTCTGCTGTTTACTGAAGTTGTTATTCAGCATTATAGAATATCAGAAAATCTGTATCATCCTCAAATAGGCTTGTACTTTTATAAATTGGTCTTTTTCTTTATATGTTGAAGCAGATAACAAGATCATTGAGAAGCTGTTCTAGATGTTCTCTTTTGCACTGTGTGCACAATGCTTGATTAAAATAGAAGCCTAGTCACTTTATGAAGGCTCTATTCAGCAGTAATATGGTACAATATAGTCATTCTGCTCCTTCTGACCTGTTTAGCAGAAATGTGGCTGAATAGTCCGGACCAGGGCAAAGGATGCACAATAAGCACTGCACAATGTAATAATCTTAACTTGTTGAGGCATTGTCAATACAGTCTATGACATGTAAATCTAGCTAATGGACAAACCGACTGTTTCAGTAAATTGAAGGGTAAAAGCTGCATGGATCTAGCGGAATCAGGATTGGCTCTTTGAGTCACTATAAACTGAAAATTACGTAGTAAATCCAAGCCCTCCTAAATGTTGTGGTGATTTTTTTTTTTCCCTTTTCCTAAAGAGTTAAGCTGAAATTGAATACTGGAAATATTATTTCTAAAATAATATTCAAAAACTTGCAGTTGCAAAGTATATGCTGTAGTGTTTTCCTTTGTAGAGGAAGCCTTAAGATGAATAAATACATATGAAGCTGGAATTGATTTCTATTCTCAGTTAAATCTGAAGGATACTTACCAGTATCTCTAGAAAATTGTGTTAAGATGATGCCCTTTACATAAAATGTAACTATTTGAATCTACAATTCAAATCCAGCGGATACAACCAACATCCCATTGTCATAGGATTATAAGTGCCTATCTCACTTTCATTTTATAATATTAGGGATAAATTAAATTTAATATAATTCAAGTTTAAAGAAAGCTGCACCATATCCATAATCTGGAGATAAATAGAAACACTTGACTGAAAATTTCTACCCCGTTACCAGAAAGCCACATGGGTAACTTGAGATGTCTTCTACAATCAGTTAGTTGACAAAACTTGGCTGACTATTTATTTCCTTTCATATTTCTCTATTAACTCATCAATGATAAAAATATATTTCTATATAATGTGGTAGTGTTTAAGGATGGAAGTCGAAGTAGCATATTATTGTCTATTTTTGTGAGTAATGTTTTTTGAGTATTTTTTTATGACTACCTTAGTTTTATTTTGATGAGTAGTTTAGCTGTCATCATCTTTTGTGTGGATGTTCTCAAATCCTTGGGTGGATGGAGAGGAAACTGCAAGCTGACACCGAAAGCATACACCAGGAGCTGGGTGCCCCTCGCCACGTTTCCAGCTAGCGTCTGTAGGTGTTAACAGCGTGTGTGTGGTGTCCCAGGCACAGCCTTATTTTACGTCATTCACAGTAATTTAAGTAGGGAAAAGTCTCTGACAAGAGCAGATGGCATGGGCAGCAAAGTTTCTTCTACTCTTCTTACTTTCTAGCATCAGCTCTGAGTTTTTGGACCATTACTGTGGCTCCCAGAAACATAGTCATTAAAGGTAAGCACAGTCCATTCTCATTAGTGTTGTAAACAAGAGTAGAAAACTGCTTTCTTCTGCTTCTTAGTATAGTAACAGAACTAGTGGAACAGTTCTAAACGACAAAGCATCTTTTTCTTGTTGTTATTGGAGAAACATTTAACTCTCACATGCATTCTTCTTAGTTCCACAATTTCTTTTACTTATGTACCGTCAATAAAGCCATGATGAGGTGAAGCTCTTGTGAGGGTCCTTCTGTGTTCAACATACCAAAATAAATGAGCCTGTGCAGAGGGGTGTCTCTGGAAGGGGGGTATCCCGTCAACCCAGTAGCCAACAGCAGGCCATTAATGTGCTCTCGTAACATCAAACCTCTCTCTTACATGATGTCTACTGTTCAAAACCATCTGAGTATTCAGAGGGGAGACTGAGCTTGTGTCTGTCTGGCTTCAGAATATCACAGATTTGTGAATCTGTGAGGGTTTTGGAGTACCACCAGATCTAAATGCGTTGTTCCAGTTTATAAAAGTTTGGGTGTTTTTTCAAGGTCATGTTAATTGTTATATAGTTCCTTCACAGCTCTCTAATTTGTGGTGTAAAAGATGCCTTGATTCAGAAAAATGGGAAAAAGCACCGATGCTTCACTGGGATCAAGAGGTCACTTCATACAGATACAGTTAAGGAGTATGGGTAAGTGCTACTTTGCGTTAGGAGAGGATTGACTATGGGAAAAATGTAGTGTGCAATTTCGTGTTGAGGCAATAAATTCAGGAAATACAAATTTTTATCTATGAATTCTGAAACAAATATCACTAGAAATTTTTTCTTTTTAGGCAGGTGAGATGTAAATTTGTGAAAATCCAGTAAACTGGAACCCCACTCTTCTTGTTAATTCTACTTCTGAATTTTTTTTACTCTTTTTGTCTATAAAAATTAACATTACACCAGTATTTGTGCATAATAGCTCTTTTCTCTCCTGTGGATACTTTGTGGAAAGTTCTAAACAGAATGATGGAGAAATAACGAGGGTAAAATGCCAGTTTGTTCACATACTGAAAATACAATCAGCACAATTTGTCAGACTCATCTGCCCTTCGCTAGATAACCATAGATAAAGGTTCGTTCTTTTGAGTCCTTAGATTAATCCTCAGAGTTCCTTTTCTTCCAGAATTCTTTCATAACAAGTACAATTTTCATGCTGCTCCTCGCACTGCAATTTTTGATCCCTTGAAACCACCGTATCAACAAGCCCACGTCTTCTGACACTTCTTGTATTTCTAGATCTATTTTTAGATACTCCTAAGTGTCATGGAAGTTGGTAGGGATGCTTCAGAGAGATAAGCACCAGGTCCTGGGAACAGCTGCACTCCTTATACATCACGTATTTGAACAAAAAATAAACGATTCTATAATCCTAGGTGGTTGCTTCCACTAAAATCCTTATTGAAGGACCTGGGACTAGAATGAAGTGAAACATGAAGAAACTCTTACTGAGAATATAAAAATGAAGCGCAGTCTTCGACCGTTGGAGGACTTTGTTCTGAAGACTAAGTTAGATGTTCTACACCAAAGTGATATCCACGCAGCACTTGCTGTGAAAGTTGGACCATACACCAACAGACTTAAACACATGATATACGTGAATGTGACCTTTAAACTACTTTTCCAAGTTTCCAAACCCTGCAGAGCTGAGTAAACAAAGGAGAATATCTACACTCATCAACTTTTTGAAGATACTTCTATTCTCAAATCTCAGTGACACGCATCTTTTTAATTTTTAAAATTAATTAATTTCTGCAACTTTTATTGTCTAGCCTGTTCCTGGCTGCAGAGTGAAAGCATTGACCTTGACTCAAGAAATCCATAAAGATAGAAGGAATCAATTTAAAAAAATAAGGTGTTTGTGAAAGAGAGAAGTCTGGTTTAACACTTTGAACTATGTGGGCTTGCAGATCATTACTGCAATGCTTTCTAACTCTGCTAGCAACTCTGCATTGCTGACATTCTCCTGTTGACCTAAATCTATAAAAGCACCGTCAAGTTTCTTGTTATTATCTATGAAAAGTTGGTGCAATATGGCTATACTATGAAAGTCATTAGGCCTGCAGATAAAATGAATTTTTCTTGGCTGATCAAGAGACACAGATCAGTCGCAACATAACTTCATGACCACTTCTTTACCATGTATTTTCATACTCCTTCAAACTGTAATTTTCATGTTTCAATATGAATTTCACTTTAAAAACAAGAATTGGGAAACTTGAAAAATATTAATTTTAAAATCTAGCTATTTCTCTTTTTAATTGAAAACTTTGCCTTGCAATACCCCTTCTCCCGCGAAATCATGTGCTCCAAAGCATTAACCAAAGAAATGAAAACAATAATTTTGTTGTAATGGGGTGTTAGTTGGTAAATGTTGCCAAAGCACTCTTGAGACTTTCACAGGACTAATATGCATATGTCTGTGGAGGAACCATGTTAACAAACCAGTGTTCTAGTGCTACATCTAAGGGCTGCTGATATAGTGCTCTGAATTATTTAAAGTATGAATGTGTAAAGATGCCTGTTCAGACTCCCCACGGACTCAGATTTGGTGTTATTGCTACTGGTACTGCTCCTCTCTTGTGTGGCTTTTTCCAATAGATTATTTCAGAGTACATTTATATTAACTGCATAAATCTCACTGTGCTCCCAGGAGCTGTGTTTTATGGTTGCATTATATTTGCAAGGATAAGATTGGGGCACACAGGGCTCACTGGCTTGACCCTTTAAAGCCCTTTCCGTTGAGGTTAAGTTGGCATCACATCCTGGAGAGAGACTGTAGGACTTGGGCAGAACAAAGCCACAAAAGACTCCTATCCCTAAGGCAAGAGAGCCTAGTCCAGTACCCACTGAAGAGAAATACTTCTTGGAGCATTTGCACAGTTGAAGCCAAATCACTGTGTTTTGCTCGCTTCGGTAGCAAGTAGTCCAGACGACTTCAGAGGGACCACTTGTTACAGAAAGCATGACTCGAGGATTGCATTCTGGCCCTCACAGGTCCCCCAGAGTTGTCTATATCCAGGCATGGTGATTTGTAGAGGTATCACAATTTACCACTCCTTCAGGCTATTGTGTTTCTTTGGAATCACCAAATTCAGAGGTAGAAGGAAAAGGCTGTGTACAGAAAATTCTCTCCTGATGGCTCATGTTGGCTTTTTGTTTGGACTTCTCAATAGAAGAAAAATAGGAAACTTAGGTTGTTTCCCTTTGAGGACTATTTCTGTCTGAGTTATTAATTCTGCCTCTAAAGCTATGGGACAGAAAGGCAAAGACACGTTTCAAAGGGTTAAAATGAATGCTTGTGCCGTAGGAGCACACAGTCAGCTGAAGCAGCCCTCTCAGCCTCCTCAGTGACACCTCCACTGAATCCTTCGCTCTCCTTAGGGACTAACGTGAGTAGGTGCTTGCAGACATGGGAAGGACTTCAAGTGTTGACAGTCAGGCTGACCACATTGTAGATGCCCCTTCCCTGGCAGTGTTCAAGGCCAGGCTGGATGGAGCTCTGAGGAACATGATCTAGTGGAAGATGTCCCTGCTCATGGCAGAGGGGTTGGAACCAGATGACCTTTCAGGTCCCTTCTAACCCTTACCGTTCTATGATTCTCTAATGATGTCTAAACTCAAGCGCTGGGTGATGAACAGATTTGGCTTCCCTGAGCGTGGATGTGTTTTCAGGATGAAATTCAGATAGGCTGTTATTTTTGCTTAAGCAAAACTTGCAACTCTTAAGTGAAGTTAATGCAAATGAGTCACATCATTACCTATATTGTAACGGTGCAGGATGCCCTTCCCATTTGTGACCCCAATATGCGTGCATTGAAGGACTGTTTCCATCGTACAGAGCTCTTGGCCCAATAACTGAGCCATAATCAGGTTGCAACAGGAGAGAGGACCATTGAACACCTCTGTGTGCGTTATATTGTGCCACATCTTCTGTATTTACCCATGCCAGGGAAATTCAGCTGTGCCAGGGAACCCTTCTTCCCTTTCTTGGCTCAATCTGTTCTGTGATTAACCAAGCAACATCTCATCTGTGTGTGAATAACCGCAAACACTGAAAGGATGAAAGCCATTGTACTGGTGTCAAACTCTGATGGCAAGAAATTGTGGAGTGGTTGCCAGAGCTGTAATCGTTTCAGTCATTTCAAAAGAGTTTAAAGTAGTTGTTAAAAGGAAAGCACCTCATTGTTCTGGGAAAGAGAGGCATTCTTGGCCTTCAGTCAGGCATCCTTCTTCAGAGCTAGTGACACGTTTATGTGATTATAATGCCAGATGAATTTTCTGACCTCCTCTGTTTGTATAATAGATGAGATGTCTGTTTTTTAGGATGGAAGGAATAAGAGAGGATGAGACATTTACATTTCAAGCATAGGAAATTGTACAATTCCCCCATTATTAAAAAAAAAAACCCACAAACCACATACCCAGGAAAACCAAATTGCAATTTTAACATCGAAGGTGTAAGTCCAAGAAAGGTCCTTGCATCGGAATCGGGCAAATGTAGCCGTCTGATTTCTTGGCCAACCTGGGGCAGATCAATTCCCATTGGAGCTATTGCATGCCTGTTTTCTGCTGATGTTGTAAGTCTACTCAAAGGACAGGTAAAGCTGTTCTAAAGCCGGCTGGTAAAGGTCCAAAACCTGCCATCAGCTAAACTGGTGCAAATCATATTTGGTCAGATATACCCCAGATCTACGGAAACTGAGAGCAGAATTTGGCCTGCTGTATTTCATAAGTGCAGTGCAATATTATGCATACAAATCTCTTGATGCTCGTGCTGAGTGTGCTGACAGTGCTGACAAAATTCTGACTGAGGTAAAATCACTGCCACGATTAGTCATCTTGATTTGTTTCCTTTGCGGTGTCTATTTCACAAGGGCATTTCACATTTTCAGAGTAAATGCAACACTTCAACAAAGTTAATGGCCCCAGCTGTCCCCTCCCCCCAATTTGTTCAAACAGTTTAGTGAGGGGAAGAAAAGTTGATATTTAAGGTTTCTGCAACATATAAACTTAAATTTTGATTTATAAACTTGTCAGTCAGTCTCTACCATTTAAAAACATGCATAGTTTGTGGTTTTTTTTTCTTTTATCTTCTCAAAATGCCTACTGTGTTCTTACTTAGCTGGTCCATTCCGTCAGCATGTGCCGAGCCCTGGTTCTGCCACAGTCGGGGAATTTGCCTTTGTGCCCGCCAAGGCCCAGTCTGGAAAGTGGTGTGTGATAAAGAGTCAGAGCAACAGTCCAGAACTCTTCATGCAGCAGCCTTCAAATGCCTGGAGAGACCTTTCTTTCATGGCTTAACTTCACAGTTTCCATTCCAAAAGTCCTGTTCTCTACACCAAACAATTTTAAGCGACTAAAATGAAGGAAGTCTCAGTTTGTAGGTAAACCCTGACATCCGGGTGCTGAAGTTGCTCAGAGTAATTTATATTGAAAAGGTATATCCCTGAGAGGTTTTCCATCGAATTCACATTGCAAGAGACAGAGTACTCTTTCAAAGATCAAATGATCTGGAAATATGGAAGAGTTATCCTTGAATTTCTATTTACCCAGAGTGCCAGCCTGGCTGTGGCCATGGGTGCCCTGCTGTAAGTGAACCCGCTTGCGCGGTGGGGACTCACTCTCCGGAGGAGCCCACCAGCCTCAGCTCCTGGGACATCCTCTGCCTTTCCGCGAGATTTGCACCCTGTTTATGCTTGGCCAGTGGGCCAAATAAAATGAATACTCCGGCATAACTTTGTCCTTAAACCATGTATTTCAGGTTTATGAGTTAATATAAATAAATGCAAGAGAAGGAATGATTCATCTTCCCCCTTGAGAAACTGTAATAGCTTGCACTGGGTAGACTGTCAGTATAGAATAAGCTATTGCCCATGTTGGTATCTAGTTCTTAGCACGTTTTGTTATTAAGTCCCTTTACAGCACAGAAACAAATCTTGATATTTTAAAATGGCGCTTTTCTTAGTATTAGAATTAAGCTTCAGTGCCCTTAGGTGGAAATAATTGGTGTTATTTCATGATACTCAAAAACTAATGAGAATTGAGTCTTTTCGCTCTCAAGAAATTCATCCTGGTTTTATCACCAGAACAGTGAAAATTGAGAAAGAATAAATATCTGCATTGTTAAAAAGTATTTCTAGATACACAAGTTAAGAATGTAGTGCTAATTAACAACACTAAAACCAGACTAATTTTTGTACTACCAATGTGCTAGTAACTTTGGTAGTATTTAGGCAATACTTCAGGATACATGCTGGAAAATAATGTGTTCTTAAATGCTCCCTATTAAATGAGCCAAATAAATGAAACCATTGTTGTATTGTAAAGAACCCACTAGTGTCAAGGTCATGAGAAAGTGTATAATAAAAGGATAAGAAGAGCTGACTGGGTTTTTAGATGTCAAAGTAACTTTTGTGTGTGAAGTTACAAACTCCACTGCGATTTGTGGAAGCCACAACCCATTCAGTCTCAGTTCTACTAGACCTTTACTCTTGAAACCTTTTCCAATGTAACTAAAATATTTATCTGCCAAAGTGAGCAAGTCACATCCTTCCAATGTAAATATGAACAGCTTAATAGAAATAATTTTGGTTAGATAGTTTGGAGAATGTCTGCAAGTGCTCAAAAGATCACAGGATGGCCACACAGCTGTGAGATTTCTCGCTTGTTTTTCATCTGAAGATTGAATCCAGAGAAATATGTCACTATATTCGCTGAGCTTTGCTACTGTTGAAATTGCTTGCTGTTTTTTATAATTCTTTTGTGTGCTTCAATGTTATAGTACATTTTTCTTCCAGTTATTATGGACAGCTGCATTTTCAGAGACCGAGACTTTGGTGATCACATTCAGTTGATATTGGATGATCGTTTGGCCAATATGGTTAGGATAGTAACTACAACACAGTATAAAACTAAAGAAGCAAAGGAGTAAGTACTCATTCCCATAGCAGTCAAAAGGCTTTCCATTAGGATCCTAGTTTATCTGTAAAACAATTCCTTATTTCCAGTCAGCATCACTGAGTTTGTCATGCTGTCCCACCCTGCCCTTCCCAACAGATGCTTCCATTCACTGATGCCTTTGCAGCAGATGTGTTCTGTCCAAATTAGAAATCTCACGTGGTACCGAGCCCAGAGGATGTTTAAACACTACTTAGGTCTCTGTCAGCTGACACTTGTTGAAGTGCTTACTCTTTTAACATCCTGTTCTTCCTATCCCATACATCTGATTTTTCCCTCTGCTTGACAGTCATGTGTGATTATGCACAATCTGTGACTAACACCTAGAATGACTCCTCATCGAATGAATTTTTCATACAAGTACAGGACAATCATTTAAAAAGAAGAGTGCTTTCAGTCGACGGTGGTGGAGTCCTGTTAAACTGTACAGAAAAGCCTTACTTTTTCTTTTATTTGCCTACATGACTCTCCATTCTAATTCTGGTTTGTGTATTTTACTATCAGTGCAAGTCTTAAAAAAAAATGTATTAATTTATTTTAAGCAACATTAATGAAAGACCAAAGCAAAATTATTTCACGTAGGGCAACCAGAAGATCAGAAGGCAAAGCTAACCTTTATTATTTTTATATAAAGCATCTATTATGTATATAATTCGTTTGTATAAAATGTTCTCCCTATAAATTTATCTTTCACTTCCAGCTGACCTAAGGACATTGAGTAAGTCTGATTCCTAGTCTTGGTCTTGCAGTCAGAAAAAGTAGTGGTATGGAAGGTTACGTGCATATGGGGAAAGGTAAGGCCTTTTACTAGTTTAATTTTTTCTGCTTTTATAATCTTTTAGATTGGAAGTTATATCATGTGTTCATGATCTAAGTTTTTAATATAAATACCCCCCTCCTGTTATAATGCTGTTATAGTACTCTTCTAGAACAGCGTCTCTTCTCCCCGTTCAGAAGGAAACGTCATCTATAATTGTATCAGTGCATTGATTTATTGTTCCTTTTTGAATTATTCAAGCTGATAATAGTTCAAGCCTATGTTCCTTCACAGGGAGAAGATATGCAAAAAAGCTGCAGGGCCTGCCCCACTGCTCTTTATCAATGAAGCAGCAAATATTTGAGTAAAATAACTGTGATGTCTATTTTTCCCTGGACTGTGGGATGGTAGAAATCTGTGATAGATCCAATGTCCTCGAATATTCTATTATCTTCCAGGGGAATGGTATTGGAGGCACAGAGAAAGAAGAGACAGAGGCCGGAGAATACACCAAGTAAAAGAGCAGCTTCTGCTGGAGGGAAGCAGATGCGATGTGATGTAATGGTGCTTTCCAGGTTGAAAAAATCCCACCTTTTCCTGAAGAAAAGGTAACTTAGAAATGTGATTGAAGTCACTAAGTAATTGTTCTGGCGTTCTGCAGATATTCCATCCTTATCTGCAGAACCGTATCTAATCATCTGTATACTTTGACAGTGAAGTGGAGCTGTCTTATGACTCAAGATAAAAAGAAAAAAACAGTAAAAAATCTGTATGCTTTCTTCTTGGGTTTGCACACACTATTCTGGCTTCAACTTAGAAAAATCAGGCTTTCTCTTAACGACATGAGCAAAGTCAGAGTGATTTTGTTGGATGGTCCTTTCTGTGTTTAGGTTAGGCTTGAAAGGTTTGTGTTCAGTTCCTTCTGGGTTCTTAAGTTAGATGGTCAAAGAATGTATTTGTGAGCTTTGTTTCAGACCCAGCAGGAATATTGTGAGAAAAGTTAAGAGATTTTAACTGAAAAATAGTAGAATTGTGTCAGAGGCTTATCTCTTGCAAATTCCAGTGTAATGCATTGAAGACTTTTGAGCTTTTTTCCATTATTGATTCTGAATCCAAACTTGAGCTTTGGATGATCTTTATTCTGGTAGACGTAAAGCAAATTAGTGAATTAACAGAAGCATTGTGACATATCTGAAACGAGCATAATACCACCTCTGTATTTTCAGATTTTGTCTCAAAAAGGGTTTTTAAATGTAGGAGTTGAAAACTTTAAGGATCATGAAGATCTTAATTAGGCACCAGAATTCTTCTTACTCAGTGCCAGAGGAGGATGTTCTGCAACAAAAGAGAGAACTTTGCCTGTGAGAACAGGATTTCATCCTATGACACCAATGACCGCTCACAACAAAGGGAGTTCAGAACAATGTTTATAGGTTCATGTCATAAGAATACATTGCAGAGGAGGTTCAGTATCACAGTAGAATTCGATTTTTTTTTTGAGGGAAAATAGACCTGTAGTCTTTGCAGCTATAAATCTGGTCATGGTAGGTAAGACCCGTGTAAAAATTACAAAGCAACCTTAACAAAATATATAAGGGATGGACTACACAGAATTAACAGTTTAAAATTTGTGAATCCATTATATTTCCCCTTCAGCGTTAAACCACTGCTTTGACCATTTATCAATTGTAACTCTCCAGAGTGTCTGATGTACAACAAGTTTACACAATGTCTGCTGTAGTATGTCGCACCTAAAGGTTAGACGTTCAGCAATTCTGTAATAAACATGAAGAATCATACTAATAAATTGAGGCACAGAATTGTTGTATGGCAGAGCATATGTAGAGTGCAGGCTTACTTGAAGTGTAGAGCATATTCTGAAATGACCTGTGTGACATAGCGAATCTGTTAGGCTATTATGTTAGTCCTGCAATAAAGAAAGTGAATCTTTGTGGAGATGAGTTTTCATTGAGTGGGGAACAGCTTTCTCTAGGTTTTACTAATCAGCACATATTACTGAGCTTAATTTTCCTAGTGCTTCCTACAATTAATTACAATGTTTATGTAACTCAGTAATTAAATCTGGGGCATCTGATTGTCTTTTGGCACTTACTGTTAATTTCTATGGGGCTAAGCCGCTTGAGACTGTCCATATGTGATCATAAATTATACGGTGAAGGCCAGTGAGAGAAATTTGTGCCTCTATGATCTAACTACTTTTTAGGTAATCCACAGTGCATTTCCCCTCTCTTCCCTGTCAGCATCCAAACCCACAATAAAACAGAGATTTAGATTCTCCACTTAACGCGAGTTGTAACAGGAAAATCATCTGCAGTGAACAATAAATGTTTCATGGTTACAAATACTGGCTCCACCTTTTTCCTAGAACAGGTAGCCATATAATCCACTCTCGCTAAAGGCAGTTCTGGATGAAAAATATAAAATACAACATAGTATACTGAAGAACCATTCAGCGATAATTGAAGTGATGAGAAACTTTATAGAACCACTCTAGACAAATTTGTATGCAGTCTGAATTCAGCTCCTTCCTCTGAGAAAGTTGTGTCTGTAGACAGCAGTATTACTGGGTACCTGCTTGACTAACGTGGGAGCATAACTGTGCACAACTTTCCGAACACCTTTTAATCGTAGATCTCCAGACATGTCTAAAAGCCTCACCGCTTTTTATCATTTCTTTCACAACAGAATATTTTTGTGATATTATTATGCTCAAACTTATATTTTTTTTAATTATAAATAGAGATAGTTCAAGATAAGAAATGGCAGGTTGCCAACTTTCCAGAGGATTTTTTTTCCAAACTACTTTTGTCTACAGAGATTCAAATTACTCCTGTGGAAATTTTCAAATACAGTTGTAGAATATCTTGTCAAAAATTATTTATTCATCTAATGATAGAAGTGAATATCTTATGGGATTTTAGAAAGTGCCTGAGCAAGCTGGAACTAATGAAGTGTAAGCATCTAATATGTTTAGTTTATCTTCAAAATTCTGCGAGAAGCCGGTGCAAAATTATAAGAGAATTTTTTACAAACTGACATAAAATGTTTTAGACCCAACCATGTTTTCAAAAGTGCCTTAGAGACACTTGGCCAAATTAGAAAGAAACCACTCACCCTAGTATTTAAAACACTGGCTATAAATATGCAGAGAGGTATTGTTGCATTTGTAAAGATTGAAGAACTGTCTCTTTTGTATCTGAACAAGCAGAAGAGCCTCCGAGTAGTACAGTAGCAAGACGAAGCCTCAATTATTCTGTAGAGACAGAAACTGCAATTCTTCACTATTCTTGGTAAAGGTAGCCAAAGCCACTTGGGTTTTAAGAAAATGCTATTCAATATCCTCAAGCAACCCTGTGTCTAGAGACTGTTTATCAATTCAAGAAGCACTACATGCTGTACTTGGCTGCTAGGCTTAGGTATTGGGGTCAAAAGGGCATTTGTATTAGACAATATTCTGAAATTCTAGGTCAATGCTCTCATGAGAAGTGTGGTTGAGAAGACTAAGGCCAAAAGAGTTAAAATTCAGTGCAACTCCACCTTATTCTCATCAAAGCTGCAGTGGTGGACACGGCATGCTGGACTCCAGACCCATACCAGCGTTTTACTTTCCCACTGTGCAATTTTTGCAAGCAAAATGTGAGTGCCTGCAACGACTTCGCAGCAAAATCCATGAGATTGCCTCTGTGTAAGGCAGTGAGATGCCTCAATGCTGTAAATAATCTCTTCAGACGCCTGTATTTCTACTTCAATGCAGAGGGAACAGAGGGGGAGCAAAGTTCCTGACGTTGCTGTCTTGTTTGAATACCAAAAGTCGGGCTGAAGTCCCTCGTGTTTACTTTCAACATGAATGGAAATGTAAGAGGCTCATTTGGTGAAGGAATGGGAAGGTACGTCCTGAGGTGGCTCTGTAAGAATGTCTTAGGTCTTTTTATGGGAGCTAACAGCTAGCTGTATCTTTTGTTTGCATTTGCCATGTCTCTTCGGACCCTACTTACTCCAGCTGAAAGGCCTGTTTGTACCAGGTTTTGGCTATTTTGTCTTCTTGTCCTGATGGAGAGTTTGACAGTTATGTCATTTCAATAAATTACACGTGCTTTGTTGTATTTTTACCTTCTGTTCCTTTGCCTTTGAAGGCTTAGCTGGAGAGTGAGAGCTGCCAAAATTGCAACTGTGCAGTATTTCCTGGCCTGGCAAGTCTGACGTCGCTCCCTTGCTGGCAGTGCCATGAATAGCTGACTGATAATGGGGTGGTTGCTTTTTAAGCCTTTCCCACACCTCTCTTTGTAGAGTCTCTCTGCAGAAATCTCATGTTCTCTTTTAAATGACTAAAATGGAAGCATTTCCAAAATAGTAGAAAGAAAACATGCCCACAAAACCTGCTTTCCTCTATACTGGTAAGGTACAGACCAATTAAAAGCAGTTGGTCAAAACTATTTACACAAGGGAAAAGAATCATAAAATCTATATGCAGTCCAGAGCTGAGATTAGAGCTGAATGAGTCTAAAAGCTACCTGAAACCCAAAACCTGGTGCTTTAGACACCATCCCTTCTCTCCCACAGGGAAGAGTCTTTCAAAACCATACAGTTCAATCCTACAGTTGAAGCATCAGGGCTCTGTGACATGCACCTATCATCTAAGGAACTTACTTGGCCATAGAAATATTTTGCCACACATGAATACTAGTTCCACCTTCTGAACTTAGTAAGAAAGAGCATTGCGACTTGTTGTTCGAATATCAAAGCTGCGAGCTGTTAGACCACAGAGAGTTACAAATTCAGAAGCAGTGGAGGCCACATCTGTTCTTCTCTCTTGGCCCATTCCTACATTGGGTGACGAGAAGAAACTGCTGATAACAGAAACCATCCATCTGTAAGTCTCCAGAGTGCCTTGCAGAGGGAGCAAGTGTCTCCTGGGGAGAGCTCTGAACCTCAAAATATATGGTAGTTCTTAAATTACTGCTAATTGAGTTCAGTAATCCAAAGGCTCAGACACTCACCAGATAAAACAGGAAATATGAAAAGAAGGAAGATACCTTTTCTGCAACTTTTTATGTTTTTCATTCATAATTGCCTAGCTTGCACTGAGAATTGCTTTCTGTCACACGTCTCAACTCGTTTGAATTTATTATTCTTGGATTTCTTTTCCTTGGGGGCAATTTTTTATGTAGCTGCTGTTTGCTTACAGGATTGGAAATAAAAAAATTTCACTGCCTGGCATAAAACCATTTACCTGAGGGAAAACAATAACACCACTAAGGCAACTGTACAGTTACATTTCTTGGTAAATATATGCTTTTGTTTCCACAATTCCTCTCTCGCAGCCCTTGACAGCCTCAAATTCCAGAGGCGAAGTTCGCTCCTGCTCAAAAGCGGGCTGCATCAGTCAGACGGATAAAGGCAGTTGTATTAGCAGTGGGTAATATCGTAGAATAGAGACCAGTCAACAACCGATAATGCTAATAATCTGGCATTAAAAAATATCTTTAAAATGGAAACAAAAGTTGATATTTTGCATTTTTTCCTCCAAGTCTTGAAACCACAAGTCAAGATTTTTGAAAGCAATGAACTGAACTTTGTACGGGCCACATTTTAATGACATCTGGGAAGGTCATCTTAGTTTTGTTACTTTATGTATTTTTAAAAGTTCCTATTGGTCTTCGGTGTGCTGGCTAACAGTCTTCCTGTTCTGGCCTTCACTCAACCGTCTACAAGTTCTACTTCTTGATTTATATGTGTTCTTGCCAATTGCCCTATTTTTGCAGTTTATTAAGTATTCTTTTCTTATTACTCCATGGATTCTTTCATCTCTACAATGAATCTTTGAAAATTGGCAGTCTTCCTTGATTATTATTTTGTAGCGCTTGGAAAAAGAATCACGTAGTAACCTCTTCTCCCTCTTGCTTTTCTGTTAAATTCGTGGCAGCAATCGATCCGTTTTGTAATTGTTTCCAGCTTTCTGGAATTGGTTCTTTAGAAGCACTGTGGTTTAGACTTTATTTTGGTTGCACATAAGAAATGCAGTAGGATGATTGGTTTTACCTCAACTATCACAATTTTTTAGCTCTAGGAAGAATCGGTCTTTATCTCTCCAGGTAAAGTTGAATAAACGTTTCCCAGCACACTGGATGCAACCCTTTTGATTTAGGAAATTATCCTCCTGACTAGCACCAGTCTTTGAAGGTACATGTCTCATTTTGTAGCCCTGCCTGTTAGTGCAGCATTTTTGTCTAGGTAGAAACTATAAATTGTTATTAAGAACCCAGGTATCCTTTACTTTTTCTGGTTTTATGGTCTGTAAAAAGTTGATTTATATCCTATCTTATGCTCTATCTGTTATCACACTGAGCGTTCAAGATCACTTTCATCTGATTTTTCAGTGAATTGCAGAAAGGTAATTCCATTTTTTACACAGATTTCTTAAATGCAAGTACCATATTTTGGAAATCTCTAGTTTCTGCTTAATAAATGGATACAGAAACTATCCCTGCAGTTGTTCTATAATGCAACATCTTTCTCATATTAGATATTTTCCATAAAGCCTTTTGTATGTGAAGATGAGAAACAGTAGCTTATATTTAATAAAAGTCAAATGGAAGATGTGCCAAATTTTCAGCAGCAAACCTCAGAGAACCACACAGCCTAAAAGCTGCAATATATTGTTTGGATTCCCAGGCTAGCAAGGACTGTTCGATATGCCCTGATCATTTTATCCTAACTTTTTTGGTGAAAATGAAACTCTAAGGTAAACCAGGTACTCACCTTGCTCACTCATCCTCAGCTTCCTCAGACTTTCATTTTATTTACAACGCCCTTGGAGTTAGGAAACTTAAAATCTGAGGACTCTCCTGTTAAACCTTGCTGAAACAAAACCAGTAGGGACAATAAATAAATATTAGCTGGTTATTTATGGAGAGATTAAGAATTCCTCCTCAAAAACCACTCCCTTTTGCAGCTCAGAAGCGGTGTCATCTTCCAATGCAGGAAAAATATTTGAAGCTTGGGAATGTGTATTTCTCTTGTTGACTTCTCTCTATAGCAAAGCAGCATGGTTTACATATGGGAACACAGTTGGTGCTGTACTCCACAGGCCGGTAAAGAGTGGGGATGGGTTTCAGGGTTGCCAGAAGGATATCTGAGGCCTTTTTGAGTATCTGTCTGAATAGCACTGCTCCAAGGGTAGCTTTTTTTTTTTTTTTCTCTCTGCACATTGTTATTTAAAAATGCATCCTGGTATGAAAATAACAGATTTTGGTTTTCCAAATTTGGACAGGGATGTTTTTCTCTATTGGTGTGGTATTATCACATCCCCACTGTTTTTATTCTTTGCAGCAGACATTTTTAAAATGCAACTTAAAAATAAAATCTCCTGGCTGTAACAAGGGAGGGATTATCACACATTAATTTGATATGCTTGCTCTGACTGATTTTGTTGCTTTATTGCTTTTCACAACATTTTAAAATTTCAGTATTCATAGCCCATTCTAGAAATTATCATCAGTCTTACCCATGAAGGACAGCTGTTATACATTTTTACAGCTTATTAGGCTCCTAGAATTACCCTGAACACATACTCGAAGTCTGCTTGAAATATTGGCCTCCTACACAGCTACGTTCAAATTACTGGGTAGATGGTCCCACTGGGGTTCCTGTTTTGTACCCTGCAACTATCAAGATTCAGTGTGCCAGTGAGGATCTTAATGATCGCTGAGTCCCCAAACTTTCGGTTTTCATGGCAACCACACAGTCTGTTGTACAATAACTACTGCTTTGTCACTTGTTTCAAGTTGAGATTTGGAAACAGTTGGCAGTAGAAAAGCATCTTTGTATGCCTTCGCTCCACAAAGCCTGATGTTCTTGCCTGACACTTTTTGTTAGCGCACAAGATACATCTCTGCCCATTAAATTAATTGGCAGGAGGCTTTCAGCGATATTAGTGGCTGCGTGATTAGCTTGCAGTTCATAGCACTACGATAATGAGAGTTTCCTTTGGGGGAACACTGATGTGATCCTCAGCTTGCAAAGTGTGCATCTGGGAGGCTTCAGCTGAAGCTTGTGAAGGTTATAGTCAGAGGTGAGGAAAGGTATAATGTCAGCAAGAAAAATACCCATTAGCTGCAGATATCCAATTAGATATCAGCTAGATGAGGCTGAATGCAGTCATTTGTGGGGGGATATTAGGGGGAGAAGAGACCTTCCACGAATACTCCTGTTAAAGGACAGTTTTCTCTCCTAGTTGCTCTGGACCCCAGTCCCAGAATGGTACTGGACCAGGAGCTTTTGGTACCAATAGCACAAAGCCACAGTCTGGGCTCCCTGACTGGTATCCCACAACTAGTGTCAGTTCATACACATCTGTGTAAAATATCGCAGTTTCATCTGCTGCTCCAAATGGCAAGGAGAACTGAGCTGCTGCCTGGTGAAAGCCATGAAAATGACCCAAGAACTTTTCACTGGCTTCAGATCCAACCCAGGATATGCATTTTTGTAACAATCTTTGAGACGTGATTCCAAATAAGCGTACAGATGCATGCCTAACCTCTACAACTAAATGTGCTCCATCTGAAGAGGGATGTTGTCTTGAATCAGGGCATGGCTGATTGTCATGATGTTGTTAATGAGAAGCAATCTTCTGCAGATGTGGCTGTGCACTGGTAGTTGGCAGGGGTGCGCAGAGATCCTTAGGTTTTGTAAATGGACTGATGGGGGAACTTTCTGAATGAATGGCTTTCTCAGATGTGGTAGTCATGGGAGTGGCTTCAGAAGGGTGACCTGCATTAGGGTGGACCTCAGTATAGGGGAAATTATTCTTGAGCAGTGTGAGGATGAGGGAATTGGATCTATTGCCTTTTTTCTTATTTTTTGCATGCACAACAGCAACCAATTTATTCAACAGGCAGTATGTCATGTGTTTCTGTGTCTGCATGGTACCATAAAATCTCTAAATTATTAAGAATCCCTCTGATATGGATGAGGAATCAAAGAGTTTCAAAATAGGGAAAAGCAGTTACATCGTCTAATCTGACCTTCTGGGTATCACATGTATATCGCATTGCACTCAGATGTCATTGTGTAAATCCCAAATATTTAAATTGTGTTATTGAACTGTCAGGGTGCTGAACAGCGTGCCGTGTCCAGGAAGCAGACGGAGTAACCTTGCTGCTATTTCTGGTAATCAGAAATTTGCTGTGGTAGTGATGAATTGTGCTCCCCTGTCCGCTGGGTTTGAAGGTATATATCAGATATGTTGCTAAAAAACCCCCAAATAACCAATGAACAATAACCCCATTGATCAATATTGTTCTGAGGTGTCAACAAACTTGGTGTCAAGACAGCTACTGTGCCATGTTCCCTCGTAGCAGATGTTTGTCCTACTCGGTGTCTCAGCTCCAGTTGTGGCTGAGCACTGACCATCAGGAAAACCAGGTGAAGGGAAAAAATCCTGGAATGGCAACTCCCATATTGAGTGCCTCTGCATCCGAACATGTTCTTGGCCTCCTGCAGGCTGTTCTGCCGTGGCACAGATATATGCGACTCAGTGCCACCAATCAACAGCACCTCCAAGGAGAAATTATTTCTTATTAAGAGCTCAGTTACTGCTCCATCAGCTTTTAAAGCAGACTGGAAGTTCTAGTGGTGACTGACTCTTGTAGCTGCCTTTGAATGGCTGCCCTTTGGCTTCCTGCTCTTGATCTGACCTATAAGTTTTCTTTTGTTTTGCTAAAAATAGGTGGTCTAAAGCTTTCAGCAAAATGGAGTGACCTGTTCAGAGATGAACTGCAATGTTAAAGAGTGCATTTGCCTTTTAGCAAACATAATATGCATCAAATCAATTCTCTCAATAAAGGCTAAACAGCGTTTTACTGTGCTGGCCAGGGAGCTCCAAGCTTCTGTTGTCTCACACAACATTTTGTTACTTTGAGAATGGTTTTCTTCATAAAAGAAAACAGCACTGATTAGGAGTTGTTTGGAATTAAAATACTCAACTATGCTGATCTTTTGGATGTCAAACACAATGATGGAACAAGAGCAGTTGGAACAGGAAAAGTTATTTTCATTTTCACTGTCTAAACTGAACAATTAGGAAAGAATTAGGTTTGTGTGGACATAACCAAGAAACATCAGTAGTAACAAACACCAAGTAAATCACAGTAACACTGTAATTTGGGCTAGCCTTTCAGTATACACGCTTGCTCTCTCCCTAGCTCCTTCATCTATAACTTATAAATCACTGATGGGATGAAGAGACACAGACAGACATTAGAAAACTGTGAGGATTCCTCCAGTCTCAAGATCTAGGGTTTCACGACAAAACAGTTAAAGTATCTATGTGATGCAGGAGGCCAGGTCCCATGCTCCAGAGGAGTATACAGACACAGCTGCCGCTCTGAAAAATACACAGCCTGCATTGATGTGATGGAACAGGGAGGGAGAGAGGAAGCCCGGAAGCGTGTGGGGTTAAGAGGAGATCAGGGCAGAACCAGAAATAGATCTGGTGTCTATACAGTGCTATCTCCCAAGACTTAAACTGCAGGATGGACTCAGTGTAGATCCAGATGTGCATTTTCAACCTGGAGTTTTAGACCTGCCTCTGTCTTTAGTATTGCTCCACGTTCCTGTTTTATTCACTCTCTGAGGGTAGTGTGAATTAACAGGAAAGGCAATTACAGCCCCTGAACGTGCTAGTCTCTTTATACCTTTGCTGGTTATTTACATGATGTTTTGAATAGCTGCTTTGGGAAGAGGATTTCAGGTGTGGATTTTCCCCCAGTACTGTCGCGTGAAAGTTTGAAGTGCTGCTGCAGATGTTGTGACAAAACCTATCAACTGGGAAACATTCAATGCCATTCATCTCCTCTTGCTGCCTCATCTAAGTTTAAAAGAGCCACAGGTACAGTTGTTTAACTGCATTTTGGGGGGCTTGGACCTGGGATTACGGCTAACCAGGAAGCAGATTTTCCCATTCCCAAGGGTAACATCTCAGTCACGTCCCCAGTAAGTTTCTGGATATGAAGCGTTGTATCTCTTTTGGAAGTCTTCCTTGCTGGCCCTATGGATTGTATCTCTTGCTGTGATCTAAGAGACAGTGATATCCTGCTCAGTTTTCTCAAAGCATTGGCACAGACCCTGAGGGAGCTTCTGAAAGCTCTGGCTGGGGAGGAGTTCAGCTTTCTTCTGTGTCCCCTGCCTTACTTATCTGCTGTCTTGGGAAAACAGGTACCCTGTCTCCAGTGACTGGATTTCCCAGAAGGGGCCAGTTCCTGGCTATCCGTTTCTGTTATTGATTATTGCAGATTTTGCTTTGCATTTGCTTTCCATTTGTCTTTCTAGTATACAGTCGTTACCATCAACACTGACTTTAAATCGATTCCCTGACGTTGACAATGGCTGTAATTGATTTTCAATAAGCAATTATCTTAATTGTGGAAAAAGTCCAGATATAATCCATGTTAAACTATACTGAAACCTATAAGACAAACTATTGGAAGTCTGAGTGTTTTAGCAAGATCAGCCCTCCAGTTCAAAGTGTGTATGTCACTGCAAGATGAAAGGCACTTCCACGGAGCCATGAAGTAGAAAATGAAAGTACAGCAATTAATTTTAGAAGTTTGATATGTTGTGTTGGGAATACACAGATTCACATGTGATTAGATCCTTCCACGTACAATGAAATGTCACCCCCCAGTAGAACTGAACAGCATGTGGACGCTTTAAGAAGGGTAGGTGAGTTTTAAATCAATTAGCTTCTCCTCCACTCTGCATTTGCAGGCAGATTTTGAGGCAGAAAGAACAATTTGCAAAAAAAGTGCTAATATCTAGTATTATGGAAATTGTATATTTTTACACTCTTCTGAGTCCTAAATGTTCCTATTTCCTTATTAAAGGTAAACTGGTTTAGATCCTATATCTTTCCTGAATCCTCAACTGAATGAAACTATCAGGTCTTGAAAGTAACACAATTTCTAAATACCAAGTAGCTAAACATGATATATAACACAACACTGTAGATGCAGTGAGGACGATTTGAGTGGATATCACCATGTGAGATGCTCCTGAAACTGGCCCTGTGCTTACTCAAACTCTGCTGACAGACCCATGTGTTTATCAAGTAGTTCAGCTCAGCAGCACAGGACTCGGGATCAGATTTGTTAAAATAAGTATACAACCAATGTATAACTCAGCCCCTGATTGCCATACATGCAAATGGCTTATCCATATACTCTTCTAGGAATTCTCCAAGTTGGCAAGTCTGTCTGGAGAAACTCAGCACCGTTTCCTCACTGTTGCCTGGCTTCCTTGAAAAGATCCCAGCCTTCATCCCCTCTTCGTTCCAAGCCATAACTGTGCCACGCTCATCATTTGAAATGCATTCCAGTGTCCTGGTCAGCTTCAAATGTAGGGTGAGCAGTGAGAAACCTTGTAACTCCATAGCTTTATCTGACATTTGCACTATGTTTCAAAACGTCATCGTATACAGTCATACCCAGATATTTACTGTTAGAAATAAATTACTTTTGAAAGATGGTTGTATCTAGTTGGCCCAGTGCCATTTAGAAGAAGGTATACTTTCTAAAGGTACTTTTTTATGCAGAAGTAAACTTTAGAACTGATCCCAACAAAAATGGAAAATACTTGTGGGAGAACTTGTATATAAAGCTCTAAACCTTAGAACTTCCCTTAGCTCTCTTATGAGTACAGTGTCCAGCACAGTTACAAAACAAAACTGTGTAGTATCCCACTCTTCCTTTGGAATACAAATTTAAGCTGAATTGCCAGCAGAATTAACAGAAATGCCTGAAGGCCGATGCAAGGAAGCAAAGAAAAAAACCCTACTGGATGTTTGTCTTGTAACTGATGAATTACTTTTTTTTTGTCATTAAAAATAGGTATCTGTGTTGTTCTAGAGCTTCTGGTGAGCTTCTGGTCAAGCAATGTCCATTTGTTTTAGAATGTCAAAATCAGTTTAACCTCAAGATGGTGCTAGATGGTTAAGCTGGCTGTCACAACCACTATTGTTTGTCATTTAAATTTTTGCAGAATGAAAAAGTATTGATGATTGATAACATGTAATTGGCTAATACCCAACAAGAAAGGATAAAGGCTTCATATTAAAGTGCATCACTTTTGTAGATTAACACGTTTGTCGACCTGAGCAACACATGAATTGATTTGAAAAGATACTGATTATCTCTGTGTCTTAGAGTAAAATAGTACTTGGGAAGAAACTGAGCATCTACAAAAAAAGTCATGGAACCACAGTGATAGGAAAAACACAATATGTGGTTTGACAGCTTACCTACTTATTAGAACCAGACAGTCTGGGAGTAATGGGAGTGCCATTCTGACAAGTTAAAGTAATTCAAACCTAGCAGATAAATAGTAAGTACTTACAGTTCTTGAAGAACTCTAAATCTTTCGTTCAAAATAAATAATACATAGAAGTACTTTAATCATTTCAAATCAAGCAGTTTTCCTGCTAGCAGGTGGTTATCCAGGGCATGGCTGTAGTATTTAAGCTATAGCAGTGCTATGAAAGCGGTAGGATCCAGCTAGTGCGAACGCGGAGGGCGTAACATAGCGCATCACTATACCCATTCTGGCATCGGTGAGAAAGGAGCTGCACTGGTACGGCAGAGCCATCGGCCAGGTGACCAGAAATGCATCTTACGGCTTCCCTCCTTGTGAAACAGTTAAGGGAAAGATTTTCACAGGAGCCCACCACAATGTTGTCACTGTTTATGGCAAATAAACCCAGGTGCTAGGTTTCTATAGACTGCTTATGACTCAATGTGGTGGTCCGTAATCCGAACCTGCTCACTTGGAAAAAATCTTTTCCCATGATGAGATGAGGGTCTGCTCGAAGACCCTGGTTCCTAGGCATGCCCTCTGCCATCAGTGGGTGCTGCAAAGTAGGGAGTCTCTCTTCCCCATGCCAGCTATTTTTGTTGTTCTTTTTATTTTATTTTCCTTTGTCTTTTTTAATGCTTGCTTTTTTGGCAACAAGATTTAATCCTTTATAAAAGCTGCAAAATGGGAAAAATTTGTGTGTCAAGTTAATTTATTTTGCACCAGAAAGGCCTTTCAAAAAGATGGCTCTTTAATATACACTCTTATGAATGAATCAGCAAAATAATATGGGGACCTGGGGATGCTCAGTGACAGGAGGCTTTTTATTAAAATTCATTTGATTTTGAATTTTGAAATTTTTTATTTTCACAGATATTTGTCTTGATATCTTCTAAAGTTTTTATAATTTTTTAATGCAAGCGATTTGTAAGAAGGTGGCTGAATCAGCCAAGACAGCATTACAGAAATGGGAAAAGTTCTGGCGTTGAAAAGGGCTGCTTGATCTCCTGAGATAGCTGGAAATTTGCCACCATTCCTTTGTAACCTTATAAAAGAAGGTTTTGCAGTCGTCATTTGTAAACCTGGAACGATACAAATGAACACACTGTCTGCTATGCTACTCAAAGCCTTAGATTCTCTATTGTTTCTATAAAGTATTTCCTGGAGAGAAAGAATCAGAAAAATGTGGTTGTTTGGCTTTGTAAAGCAGGAAAATGGGAACTCGACAGTGTCCTACCCACAGAGTTCCATCAGCTACAGACAGAAGTATAAATAGCCTAGGAGACAGTGTTCTCTTCAGTGATGATCCCGAGGTTAGTGAGGTTTTTCAAGAAGATTTTTCTTGTCTAGACTGTTCTAAAGAAACTGGAAGTTGATTTAAGGTTTTATTATAGGGAATGTAATTCTACATCACTCATATTCAGTACCTTATCAGGAAGATATTTTATGTATAATTTTAGAAAGCTTTTCAGAAGGAAATATCTTACTGGTCATCCCAGCTGTCCAAAAATCTATTTTAAAAAGTATTGCAGAAGGAAAATAGATGACTTTTTTTAGAACAGTGCGGAGATCAACTGTACTCTGCTTTTTTTCATCAGATTAAATTCCAAAGTGACATTCCAGCTGACAGAAGCAGAAAGCCAGTAAGAAAATTCATGCTTACATGGTTCAGGATTAATCAAGGGGAGAGCTAGGGTAAGAGTGTTTAGCTAAAAGTCGTTTTAAGTCACAAGTACATAAGAATGGATAATTGATTATGTCATCCACTTTGGGCAATGGCTGTGCAGAACAAACTGCATTTGAACTCAGCCACAAAAGAGTTTAAAAAACAAAATCACTGAGTGGCAGTAAAAAAAAAATACAAACCAACAAACAATATTTGCTTCTTCTCAAAGCATTGTGTACTGATACAGGGAAACTATTCCCTTTGGCTTCACAGAGGAATTTCGGAGGAGGTTGTCCACAGACATCGATCCAGACACAGGATCCTGCCAGCAACAGTCTCAGAGGTGCAGCTTGCTACAATGTAGAGGCTGAGTATCACAGTGACCTCCACCACGCAAAGATCATAGCCAGCATCTGGATCTCCATATGGAGTATAAAACTTCTTGTATCACAAAAAAGCTTTCCAACAACTCTTTTGGCAGGGACAATCATGAAGAGAACATTTGAGCATCTTATTATACTGTTAATATATTCCCATCAGGAAGTTAAACTAATTAACTCCTCTCTTATGCATACCTTGCTGATATTTTTACATTTCCCAGGGCACATAACCAGTCACAAGAAAAGGCAAATGTCACCTTCCAATAGTCACTCCATAGCAGGCGCTGGAGGATGTTCTTAAACTGAAATGTTTTGTGTGCTGTGAAGTTTCTTCATGAGGTAGAACAAAAGTTCACAGTCTTACCTGACATTTTTCCTTCCTCTTGGTGTGTATCTCTAATTTGCCTATTTTAAAAATTTTAACCTCTTTGTGCTCTTGATATCATAGTTGCCTACTCTGCTTGTGTTCTCTGATTACTGGGAAAAAAAAAGAAAATAATTATTTCGGCACTGAGAGACACAGAGCTACTGGAGAGTGCAGTAAAGAGCCTCTGAGATGATGAAGGGACTGGAGCACCTCACACATGCGTAAAGGTTGAGAGAGCCAGCACTGCCCAGCCTGGAGAAGAGAAGGCCAGTTGAGGATTGTAGGCGTGGGTAACGGACCCGTTGTAACGATGTGACCCCAATATGAGTATGATCGTACAGCTTTATTAGTCAGCAAAACAAGGTTTATATAGCAAAACTATTACAGCATCTGAATGGTTAAAACCCCA
>Ga0065711_1002246_pt1 | contig 36329 bp, 41 predicted proteins | sample Hoacrofraction12_FD_59098 | JGI IMG/M metagenome (GOLD analysis project Ga0065711, IMG submission 59098) | Hoatzin crop microbial communities from Cojedes, Venezuela - Epithelial fraction 12 v2 (version 2) | ecosystem: Host-associated > Birds > Digestive system > Esophagus > Crop | place...
TGCTCCCGGCAGGGTCTGCGTCCCACGGCAGGGACCGGGGCCGCGGTGGGGGAACCTCTGCCCCATGGGGGCTGCCGGGCGCAGGGCTCCCCGTCAGCTGCGGCCCCTTTCCCGTTGCTGAGGTGGGTGGTGTGGAAAATTCGTCTTTTCATTGCATCACAAACTGGTTTGGGTGGGAAGGGACCGCTAAAGGCCATCATCAGGGACATCTTGGGCCAGGTCAGGCTACTCGGAGCCCCAGCCAACCTGGTTTCCAGGGATGGGGCATCAGCCACCTCTCTGGGCAACCTGGGCCAATGCCTCACCGCCCTCACCGTAAAAAATTCCTTCCTTATAAACCGTCTAAATCTACCCTTTTTTAGTTTAAAATCATTACCCCTTGTCCTGTCGCAACAGGCCCTGCTAAAAAGCCCATCCCTATCTTTCTTACAAGCCCCCTTTTAAGTATAGAAAGGCCTCAGTAAGGTCTCCCAGAGCCTTCTCTTGGCTGAGCTTGATTTCCCCTCTCCACACCACAGGAGTAAGATTGAAAGCATCGCCTTTGTCTAAGCTGCTTCTCATTGTAAAACGAACCCGTTTTGCTCCTGTCTCCATCACATTGTCGGTTCTGGACTTCCGCTTATATATTCGTTTCGTAACGTTGTAACCCCTGCAGCCCTCACTGTGTTTTCTCCCTCGAGTATCTGTGTTCTCCTCCCCAAGAGGAAATGCCCAAAATGTGTGTCGGAAGAAGTGATGGTTGAGAAGTGAATGCAAAGAGATGAAATGAGTTCTGCGATGAGGCAGAGGCTGGGCTAACGCCTGGATCCCCCTGGTCCAGGAAACTGCGCTGGCCACGTCTCTGGTCTTTGTGTCGTCTGTATTGATGGACAAGTCAGCGTTTGCCTTTTCGCAGCACTGCTCTGGAGTTTCTCATTGTTTGCACATTATAAGTTATTTTAAAATAGGAGCTCCATCATTATGATGCTCGTCATTGTGAGTTGTGTGGTGAGTTTTCAGATGGGAGACACGCGTGGCTTTTATTTAGATTTCTCCTGTACTGTTCCTCTCATCCTTGTGCGTGGGAGTTTTACTGTAACTTATGCAGAGAAATGAACCAAATGTCATCACACCTTGGGCAGGTGACGGGACTGCATTCGTTCTGTAGATGGGGAATGTGAGAGGCAGAGAAATTACATGATTTTCTAAGGTTCAGTGACAAGTCTGTAGTGGACTCTCTGTGATTCCTGGGATTTAAGATTATTTTTTCCCTGATCTGCCTGCTAGACAGTGCTGCTCTGCTGCAGGAAAGGCTGCTGACGCTCCTGGGTAGTATTTTCTATGTAAATAAAGCTAGTAATATTTTAAGGAGTTGGAGTTTGGTGGTGTATGTCAGGGAGCCAGCGCCGGAGCTTGCCGTAGTATAGAGAGCAGTCACTGAGGTGTTGCCAGGGTGGCTGGTGCTGAACAAATGCCTGCAGATTTTCTAGGATTAAAATGATAAATTCATAAATTCAAGTTAGCGTCTGGTGGTCAGCTGCACTGCTGCTTGCTATTAAAAGCTGCGTTTATAGGAGCGTAATGCAAATCATCTCTAACCTCATGGAGCGTTTCTGGCTCTGCTGCGTCCCATTGCGTGACTGCAGGCTGAGAGCAGAGCTCTGCAGAGCTGGGGAAGGGGTGACCCTTATCGCAGGGCTGCGTACTTGGTTCAGATGCCCAGGGAAGGAGCCCTGCTAATGTGTTAACAACTTGCATTTGCATTAAGTGTCACATCCTGGGCTCTGAGAGAGCTTTAAAATGAAATGATCTTCATAGCTTCCACCTGGAAGGGGCTGTGTCCTGGCATACTCTGAGCCCCGTGCTGCCTGGGCCGGGGTCTGCGGCTCTGGACTGCCATCTATGGAATTGCTGCAGCTTTGTCTTTGCAGGAGTTGTCCTTACTCGAGGAATGCAATTCAGGCTAAACACCCTGAAAACAAGGCACAGTTAGTTTGTTAGGAGAGCTCAGTGCTTCAGCGTGACCTGAGGCTTGTCTTCACTAGGTAGAAATAATTAAACTAGCTGGATGTTGTGTTTGTTATCTCCTGCACCAGCCTCTCTGTCTAGATGGGAAATGCGTCTTCAGTGGTGAAAACAAACACAATGCCACTTTCTGAAGCTTTGCAGTGTCCTTAGGAGTATATTATCCAGGGATCGGGAGGATATTGTTTGGTGAGGAAGACTTGATGAGATAATGGCAAAGCTGTTTGCTTTCTGTCTCCTGAGTAATGAATGTAGGTTTCTAAGACAGGAAGATAGAGGATTTCTTCTTCTCCACTGCCTCTATTTTACCTCCTTTTTGCATCTCCCAGGCACCTCTGAGGAGGTGGCTCCTCCCATCCAGCAGAGCTTCATGATCCCCAAAAAGGAGATAAACATGGTTTCCGACATGGCCAAGTGGAAGCGCTCTCAGGTATGGCTCTGGGGTCAGGGAAAGCTGGTAAGTGCTTATTATGTTTCAGTGGCAGGTAGGTCTGGCCTGGGAACAGCCACAAGGTAAAGTAGGTCTGGGTAAGTAATGGGAAGTTAATCGGTTTGTGTTTTAAAGCAGAAGAGTCACTGCCTGTTTGTAGGAAAATTACTTGGCAGTGAGGTGTGGAGTCTGGCAGCCAAATGCTCCGACAAAAGATTGAGCTGGGGGACACCAGGGGTTGAGGGAGGCCAGAGATGCTTAAAAATTATTACTTTTCCCTCCCAACCAGCTAGATGAGAAACTGGTAACTATTTCATCCTACCTAGCCTGTACATTATAGCAAAAGTGGATTTAACCCGTCCCATTTGAACTCAACTGGAACATGGTCCTGCTGCCTGGCCGCCTAATAGCATCAGGCTGGATTGGTTCTGGGGCCTTCCCGCCTTGCTGTACTGGAAAGGGCTCTAGAGCCAAGGCTTTCAATTTCCTGGATAATTTTTATTTACAGGATGTGTGGAGCTGGTGGAACAGGCAGGTTCTCCTCTCTCTGCCTTCGAGGAGTTGATGTGTTAGCCCAGACTTGTCCCACCTCTTAGGAGCAGGTTCCCGCTTGGTGACTGATCTGTGATGTCTTAAGAGAAGCTGAAGTTACAGCCAGGTCTCAAGCAAGCCTCTGAGTGAAGCTCCTTGGTGAAGTCTCCTGGGTTTAAGGGCTTGCTCCTGGTCAGGATTTCTGTGCAAGAGGGGCCTAAGGAGGGAAAGGTGGCAGCGTGCTAGTCTGGTGTTTTCAAAGACTTTGAGCTGTGGAGCTGCGCTGGATACAGTGATTCAAAAACAGCAAATTTAAAAGAGCAGAGCAGGGAGGAGCCTGGGCTGTCTTGGCTCCCACTTGTCCATCATGTGTGAATATGGGAGAAGAATAGAAGGAGGAAAGGGGAGGTAATGGCACAGGACTGGGAGAAGCAGTGCAGAGCAGGATGTCTAGGCACAGCTGAGACTCTGAAGAGCCAAGGAGTTTGAATTTGACCTGATAGGAGGCAGGGAACAGAGGGAAGGATTTTGGGGGCAATGTGAGCTTTTTTAGGATTCTTCTCTCTGTAATTTTTACAGCGACACGGAGTGCTTGGTGCAATTGCCATCTGCCTTTGAGGTCTGCCAAAAATAGCAGTAACCTCTCCGCAAGCCCTGCACCCTGGGCGTCTCCAAGCAAGCAGTGTTGTGTTGTTGGGAAAGGTTCCCTCGGTGTGCACGAGTGCTCCCATGCCGTGTTGCTTGTTCACACAGTCCGTGGGTGTTCACTAACGCCCTGCTCTCTCGGGTGTGTTTACAGGCATATGCAGATTACATGGGCTTCATCCTCACTCTGAATGAAGGTGTCAGGGGCAAGAAGCTGACCTGCGAATACAAAGTTTCAGAGGTAGGAGAAGAGTTTGGATCTCCTTGTTTCTCCTTTTCTGCCTGTGTTTTTCTTTTTCTTTTTTTTTTTTTTTTGGCTCTACAGTGAGCATTTCTTAGGCGAGGAGTGAGTTGGCAGCTTATCTGTGAGCCAGGGACAATAAATGAAGTTTGGTTATGCTTGGGGATGCAAATATCAGCCTGCCATCCTCCCTCCAGGATGCAGATGTGCTCGCTGGATGGGAAATCGAGCAAGTTACAAGCAGATGGAAGCTGGTGCTGAAACGGAGGGTGCAGAAAGGACATGTTTTGACCCTGTTTTCACAGTGTGGCTTTGACCAGTGGTGTTTGGAAGGCATGGTATTCCCTTCTGGTTGCAGGCAGAAGGCTGAGATGTCTGTACTGTTCCTGTTCTCCCACTGGGCTTTCTGTGGGACCTTGGGCAAATCACTTGTCTCCCTGTCCCTGGGCTTTCTTGTTGCCTGAACTCTGTTAACAGCACCAATCTCCTCAGCCCACACTGTGGGTGAGCTGTGTGAGGTCTGGTTTGACTGTGTGTGGTCTCAAGGCGTGCTGTTGAGCAGACCTGCCTCACCAAGGCTTGTGCTGAGAGCTGTGGAGGCTGTGGAGCCCCAGGAGGGCTGGGCTGGGGAGGTGGCTTTAGCCTGTGGGGCAGGATCACCCCTTCCAAAGTGTTAAGCAGAAAGGACCTGTTTTTCCCCTTTCATTACAGTGGCTGTCACCTCGTTCTGTCTGCTGCCATGGCCGCTTTTAACTGCTGTTCACCTTTCCAGGGCATGGCAAGATCATTTGGAGCCAGAGGGTAAGGGCAGGCATCCTCAGTGGTGTTACTGCCTGGCCTCAGCCGTGCTCAGTGCTGGCCTCAGGTCTCTCTGGGTGCTGCCGTGATCTGCAGAGCATATGTTGGCCACCAGCTTCTCTTCTGTGTTGCACGCTGGATCCCCCGCCCTTGTTCTGCATTGAAATGAGGAAATTCTTGGGCACATTTTTACTGTTCAAACTTATCACGGCTGTGCAAGAAAGCTGGGAATAGGCTAAAAGAGATCTAGATGGAATGGGAAGCAGACTGGGCTCTGTGTTTATAGCTTCATTCTGGTATGGGAAGGCAGCCTACCATGATCTTTAACCCAGCCATTTATGTTTGAAGCAGGCATGTTAAGTCCAGCCTTCCCTTCTAGGAGCCATTGTGTCAATGAGAAACTTGCTTGTAGTTCATGGGGGGGATCAGGGATAATGAGTCCCTCCCTAACAGGCTTTGTGTCCATCTTTTGTTCCTTCAGTTCAGTAGAAACTGCTGTCAAATGCTGCTCTTGCTTTCCACTGTTTGCATTTCACTTTTGAGTTTTGTCTTTGTCCTGGTCTCGCTCATTCCCAACCATTCACAGAGCAGTTCTAGGAAAACAAAGCATTAAAAATGAGCAAAACAAAGGGTGGAGGAAAAAAAAACCCTCCTCTGCCAACCCCTTTGAGCTGTCAGCTATCTAGGAAAAGCTGGGTCGGAGCTCTGTCCGTGCAGCAGATTCCTCTTGGAGTGAATGTTTTCCATCTGCGGTCCCAGTCCAGGTGACAAACAAGACACATGATCCTGATGTCTTGGGAAGTGGCAGGGAACATGTCTCATTCCCCTCACGCTGAGGAGAGCGGAAGCCTGTGACTGGAGGCACAGGTGGAGCATCCCCAGGGTTGGCTTGTTGATGAGGTTTCTTGTTCATGCGGGTTCGTTTGTAGATCAAACTGCTTATCTGTGCTTTTAAAGGCTCAGCCCCTTGTGGCCTCTGCTTGCATCTCTGCTCTGCTTTCTTCTCTCTTGCTGTACCTGCTGCTGATGTACTTTTGTGCCCTCCCATCTTCCTCCCTGATCAAATACTGGGGACGCCTTCCTTTGGCAAATGACCTCCTGGAATCCTTTCTGCTGAATGCCTATCCTCTCTGTGACTTACTGGTATTGCTTCGCTGTGGAGGAAAAAAAAGAAAGTATGGTCTGCTCTGCTTTGAAAGAGACAGCTTAATGGTTTGCAAAGTAGTGTGTGTCGATACCGAACTGTCTGCTGGAGCGAGAGCTGGATCCTTTGGGGGCTGAGCCCCTTCTGAGACTTGCTGAGCTTGCTCTGCTCTTGCTGAAAAATTGCACGGAGCTGTCTGGGGTTTTGCTGGAGGCATCTGACAAGTAGTGATAGCTGAGCTGTTGTTCAGGACTCGGGCGTAGACACCATGTCTGGCACAAGGTTTTATGACTGATAGGCTGTGACCTGCCTTCTCCTCCTTGAGGGAGTGCTTTTCACGTGGGGATCTGTGCAGCGACTGCTGGGGCTGCAGCCTGGAGCGGTTTTTCAAAGCTGTGCCTTTGATCAGAGGAGCAGTGCAGGGAAGAGGAGGTTAATTTTGGCCATGTGAGGAGCAGACCTTTCCTTCAGACAGCCTGCTGCACAGGGGTAAACTGGCCGGCTGGCCACGTGAGTTGCTCTGGTTCCAGGAGGGAAGTGCGGGAAGCAGCAGATGCCCCGATTTTTTGCAGCTCCTCGCTCTGATGGGGCTTGAGGGGCCTGCAGGGGCAGGCCTGGTCCCCGCGGGCAGCTCTGGCTGCCGTGATGCCTTCTCAGCACCTCCGCCTGCCTGGCCCTGCTCTTGAGAGATGCTGACAGGTCTCTGCTCTGTAGGAGGCTCTGTGGTTTTCCTTTGGGACCAGTGGCAGACTCGGGGTCAAGGGGATGCAAAATCAGCACAACGAGAAGAGCAAGGAGAGTGGGGAGAGGCTGCCCTTGCTTTGATCACTGGAAAGGTAAAGCAAAAATAGAGCTTAAAAACCCAGCCAGGCAAAACAAGGCTGCAGTGGTGCCGATTGTTGTGTTCCCGAAAGCTCTGCTCTTCCCCTCCTTCTCCCCGCTGGGTTTAGCCCTGGATGCACAAGTTTCCTCTGCTGGACAATGGGGAAGCTGCTGCTTTTAGTAACCCCCTTTTCAAAGGGCCTTGAGCCCAAAATGAGCTGCTTCTCTTTAATTATTTATGGGCATGGCTGAGCCGGCAGCTGGGTCCTGCGCCCCCGTGTTCGGTGGGGCTGGGCTTTTTAATCCCTTTAAAGCAAGCGAGTGGGGAAGGGGAGGTTCGACTCCCGCACTCCCCAAGGCCTGCGGGCAGAGCTGGGGAGGGGGAAGGAGCCGGTCCTTGCCAGCCATTTATCCAGGCAGCACGGAGTGCTCGCTGAGAGGGGTTTGAAATACAGTCGCTGCTCGTAATGAGCTGCTGGTGCCGGCGGATAAATCACCAGCACGATTTAATTATTTAATGCAACCCAGTGCTGGGGACGCTGTTGCTTAATTGGAGGGGGAGTGCGATAGCCAGGCAGGAGTAGAGCTGAGTCCAAACCTGGCCCGGTGCAGGGGGGAGACACCGGGTTTCTGCAGCGTTTCGGGCAGCAGGGAGCTGGAGCAGAGGGGATTACTCTGCCTCGGTCCACGCGAATCTGGGGCACTGGCCCATTAGTGGCTCCAGCTGCCAGCCTCTCCGGGGCACCCAGAGCTTCTGGCCCACTGTGTCCCTTGGCACTTGGGCCTTTTGTGTTCCTGGAGTGCTCGGGTCTTGTCCTCTATCCCAGCTTTTAGCCTGGCTCAGCAGACAAGCGTCAAGGTCCTGTGGGGTGTGTGGATCCCTCCCCTGCCTGATCCCACTGGCTGATCCCACCACGTCCTCGTCTCCTGAGGAGCTGCTGCCTGTGGGAGGCTGTGCCTGCCATGAGACCCTTCCTTCTGGGAGCGGAGGCCATGGGGAGTGATCCGCAGCTGGTTCAGCGGCAGCACAGCTCTGCCATGCCTGTCTCTCCACCTGCCCCCCTCGAGTGGCACTTCAAGGGCTAGAAACTTGCTGGGCTCGGCTGTTTCCTCGTCCTCCCGGCAGGCAGCGTGAAGAATTGAACCACAGCCCAGGAGACCAGCCGGCTTCACGCGGTCGATGCCTCCAGCAAAGTCAAACCAGCCGCTGCTTCTGCTGTCCTCTTTGTCCCCTTGAAGGAGGAATCCCCTCTCGAGACAGAAGAGCCTACATTGCCCGGGGCCTGGCCAGCTGCTGTGGTGGCTGACAGCTCTCTGGCTGCTTGGAGTCGGGTGAGGATAATCGCAGAGCCTCTGGCAGGCTTGACCAGTTTTCAGCAGAGCCTCCCAAAACTGTTTGGAGCTGCCTTAAGTGCTGCCTCTTGGTGTGGGGGGTGTAGCCGTTCCCCAGCTGTGTGGGCAAGGCAGGGAGGAGGCTGTGTGCATTGGCCAGCCCTGGTCCTAACGGTACAGCTCGAGACATCGTGCTGTATCGCCTGTTGCACCTCTCTTCCTTCATGGCCACAGCACTGTCTCCTCCAGTCACCCTCAGACATCCTACACAGGTTCCTCACTTTCTCCTTCCAGCACTAGGTGTAAGAAAGACGGCTCTGTTGTTGTGCTGTTGCCTTTGTCTTCCCATCAACTTTGTGTTGATGCGACATTTCTCTGAGAGCCCAGAGCTTCTCATGCTTGCTCTGATGAGACCACTGGTGAGCAAACCAGCCTGCCTCCTCCCCTGGGTAGGTTGTGTTTTGCCATGTGCGCTGGGTATCCCTGGGCTGGAGCTGTCGTAGCGGTCGGGCTGGTATGAGTTTGAAGCAACAGGGATCGTGCTGAGAAGGTTGACTTGCGATTTAGGCCCCTCTGCGCTGGGCACTGTACAAACGCCAACACCATCGCTGCTAATCCTGGCTCCTAAGAGACACTTCAGGACAGGGATTAGAGGCCTTGAGAAGGACCTCTAAATCACATCATCAGCCACTGGTGAGGATATACAGCAAGTGCTGTGCTGTGTCCCGTGGGACGTGCAGGACCCGCAAGATGCAGAGCCTGAGTTTTGTGTTGGAGATCCATGAATTGTGCAGCACTTCCCTGCTGCTCAGTCCTGTATGCCCTACAGCTAGAAGCTTGCTGTAGCTCTGCTCCCAGAGGTTTTAGAGCATAGTGCTGTTGCAGCTCATGAAAGGCTGTGTGGGCGACTGGAGAGCCTGCCTCAGGCTAGGCTTTGTACTGGACTGATCTTCTGAGGGGAAGGACAGTTTTCGCAGTCTCTCTGCATTTTGGGGAGGGTTGGCACTTCCCATTCCCACTTGCCACCCTTGGGAAGGATGGTGTGGGCTTTGATGACTCCAATCCAGGGCAGAGATGTCAGAGCTGGAGGGACTGTTCTGTTTTATGTCACCATAACCCCTCATATTCTTTGTCTCTGCAGCCCATTGAAAAGCTGGTGGCTCTTCTGAACACCCTTGACAGATGGATCGACGAAACCCCGCCAGTGGATCAACCTTCTCGCTTTGGGAACAAAGCCTTCAGGACCTGGTATGCCAAACTAGACCAGGTGAGCATGTCATGTAGTGTTACATGCAGCTCCTACAGAAGGGCAGCATGCCCAGCAGGAGTAGAAGAATGGCTCTGGTCATTGTGTAGCAGCCAGGCAGTCTACGGAGGAGTTGCTCAGATAAGCTGTTAAGGATCCACCTCTTGGTCTGCGTCACTTACTCTTGATCTGGTGCTCTCTTTGCCTCTTATGAGAGCATATATGGTCCATGTAAATGCTCTTGGCTGGGTCTCAAGTTCTGCATGATCCATGAGGGCCCTCCAAGCCCAGGAGCTCCTTTGCTTTGTAGCTGCCTGCTACACCCTGCTAGGGTGTCTGCTAGCTGATGGGTGGCACACAAAATCAGAGGCAGGTTGTGAAACTGCTCGACTTCCTTCAGCTCAGAGCACTTGTCCTGCACCGAGCTCTGGAGGTGGCACAGGCATAGTCTCAGCAGCAATGAGCTTGCAGGTGGTCTGCTGCTCTGTTAATGCCGTTGTCCTGGAGATGACTTAGTGGGTAACTAGGTTGATGTACTTGGATGGTGAAGCTTTTTTTTCCTACAGGATGCGTGTGGCCTGGATAAGTGTCAGGACAAGCTTTCGCTGAATTGCTCCATCTCTGGAGATGACTTCTTCAACAGGAGAATTTGCTTCTCTGTCGTGTTAGCTCTGGCTGTTGTAGGAGTGCACCATTGTCGCTCCCGCTCTGCAACAGTGTCTCAGCAGAGGGTGACTTGCTCCCGGGGACAGTGACAGATCTGCACTCACTCGAGGGAGTCTTTTGTGTCTTTCAGGAAGCAGAAAAGTTGGTGGCAACAGTGATCCCCAAGCATCTGGCAGAGGCTGCGCCAGAAGTGGCCGTGTACCTGAAAGAATCTGTGGGGAACTCCACGCGCATTGACTATGGCACAGGTACCAGGGGGTGCATGCTGGTTGAGGCTTAACTTCCTTGGGTGGTGACTCTTTGGAGCCTGGTGCTGCATTTATTTAAATATGTTATTGCCACTTTTTTAGTGCCAGTTTGAAGCAAACACCTTTGTTGTAGGGCCCTACATCCAGCGTGGGCTGGGGCTGGCAGCAGGGCTGTGCTAGCACTGTGACACCCTTTTCATGTCTCAGCTGGGGAAATGCGAAACGAGCTGTGCAAGCCATTCTGGGATAAGCTACAGGAGCTGCTTTACCAGGTACAGCTGATCTGCAGTAGGCAGTTTAGAGGGATAAAATATAATTACTTGAATTACGACTGAAATGGAAACCAAGTTTGTGTTCCGTGGGAGGTGATTTGAGGTCTGGTGCACCACGGACATGACATCAGTGCTTACTGAGGGGCTTTGAAGTCTGAAGGTAGAAGCATTTTGCACCTAAGGAAACACTGAGTTGCAGGTTGGAGTAACTACACTGGCTTCAGTTAGACTTAAATCCAGAATCTTCTACATGCTCTGCTCCTCTGTCTGGAGGACAGGTTGTGTGCTGAGGACAGCGTCCTCACCACAAGGCACTGAGGGTGCCAGGAGACACGACTTTGGACCTGGGTAGGGAGGAGGACGTGGGTAAAAGGATGAAGAGCAGGAGGCTGAGCAGTGTTTGCCGGGAGAGCTGCAACTCGCCGGCACCAGGGGGAGATGTTGTCTTTGGAAAGGGACCCACTGGCTGGGGTTTTGTCAGCTCAGGGAAGGAAATTCAGCCTTTCCTCCCCTCCTGGCGTGTCCCAAGCCAGTGGCCCATGTCCTAGCTCATGGTGGCTAGACCACGGGTGCACTTTGTTCTTGCACTGGGAGCTGCACTTCTTCATAGCGTGGAGCTGCTGATCTTGTACCCTCCATTCTTCTGTGGTCCCTTCCATTAAAAGGCGTTGTTCTGGTCTTGCTGGTTGTTTCTTTTCTTTGCTGTTAGCTGGAGGACCAAGCTGCAGAGGCTCAGCCTGAGATCCCAGTACGTTCTGGAATAGGCTGTTCCCAGCAGCATCGTGGGATCTGCATTCTTCAGACACAGATATTTTTGAAGTGGGAGGAAATCTGTTTACTTGCAGATGTGAGGTTCTCTTGCATCCCCTGAGCAGACAACTCTGCAGTGCTCCCCTACCCCTGCTGTGCTAAACTGCTGTGAAAGGCCATGCCTCTCTCCCAGCATGCCCAGTGTTGGAGCTGTTTTTCTTCAAGAACTTTTGTTTTTCTTCAGAGTTCCTAATCACCTTATGAATGTCTAGAAGGTATACTTTGGGTGGGTGCTGTGTGGGGATGAAATATTGTCAGCTCATGTCATTAACAGGATCAGGCAGCTCCTTAGGGACGGCTGGCTGGGGCTCTTGACACGGGGAATGTGACTGCTGTGATTTCTGAAGAGCCATTGCGGTGCCCACGGAAAGGTTGTCCTGGGGACCAGAGACGCCAGTGTCACATCTCTTTATCTCTTTTAACTCCAGGGCATGAAGCTGCATTTGCAGCCTTTCTCTGCTGCCTCTGCAAAATCGGTGTGCTCAGAGTGGATGACCAGATGGCTATCGTCTTTAAAGTTTTTAACAGGTAAGGTAATCAAAGGAGAAGGGCTGGAAGCATTGGGCTGTTTGGGGGCAAATCCCTGACAGTGTCTGCTTCCAGCTGCCTATGTGGGAGATGTTACTACCTGTCCTGTACACCAGACGCCTGCTGTAGTCTGGGCTGATTGTGCCTCCTTTCCTCCACTCATCTATACCCATTTGGGAGTGAGAAATTGTAAGAGCAGCCTCCTCCTGGAGTGTGAGCTGTGCAAGTCATAGGCCTTGTACAAAGATGTGTGCATAATTAGAGAACGTGAGTGCTGAAGGGCTTGCTGGCCTAGGGAAAAAGGGCAGAATGGGAAAACAGAAGACAAATTGAAACAAAATCAGGAGGCAGATGTACTTTTTAATGGACTGCACAGTGATCCATTATAATTATTTCCAAAAGAGGTGATAGGATCTTGTCTGTTAGGGGCTGAGTGTCTTTCTGGAAAGTTACTTTAGCTGAACGCAAGTTACTGAGCTCTGCAGAGGTGTGTGCGTACAGCTCTGTGCTTTCTGATAGACAGGAATATCTGATCAGAGCATCTAACATCTCTTCAGGCATTAAAAAATAAAACAAAACAAAAAACAAAAAAACCCCCAAACCTCTGAAACTGGCAGGCCTCCCCTGCTCCTCTCGATGTGTTCCCAGCCCAGGAGGTAGAGCTGGTAGTGATGAAGATGGTGGAATGGGTGTTTGGAGTCTAGAGATCTAATCCCAGGTGCATCACTGTTTGGTGGCATGGAAGCAGTTTCCTTCAATAGTACTTCCAGTTTTCATTTTCCGCCTGAAAAGTGGAAGTAGCGGTTGCCGTAAGTGGAAAGCTTTCTGGAATTTTTTGAAGGTGAGTGAAGTATCAGTGTTTTGAAATAACTGTGGGGAAAGATCTGCACCGATACGAGACAGTGCAGATAAAGTAAACCCCTGCTATTTGCTTTCTTAGTGAATTTGGTGTAAAGAAACCCCCATTTTTAAAATGTGCTGCTTTTAAAATGCTACCGTCAGGCTGCTTTCTGTGGCAAACGAGCTGAATATATTTTCTGTGTACTGTGACGTATGTGGGGGCCCTGCTTGCAAGTGATAGAGGTTGTGTCCTTCTCCAAACTGGTTGTTCTTGTCCTCACGTAAGTCAATGAAGAGAGAATAAGGCCTTGTCTTAATCCTTCCTTCTCTCTTTGGTCTCAGGTACCTAGAAGTGATGCGAAAACTTCAGAAGACCTACAGGATGGAGCCTGCTGGCAGCCAGGGTGTGTGGGGCTTGGATGACTTCCAGTTTCTGCCTTTCATATGGGGCAGTTCCCAGCTGATAGGTACTAATGAAAATCTTCTCATGTCCCAGCCTGCCCCCTGCCCCGTCTGTCTAGGTTGCTAAGATGATGGGTCTTGGGACTGACTTTTAAATTCAAATATGTCAAATTTGTCTGTAGTACAGCAGAAGAGTTTGCTTGGGGCTTGGATTTTTTTTTTTTTTCTCAGCTTTCCAAACAAAACTAGTTGCTTACGTTGGGAGATGGAAGGCTGCCTTGTACAGTACACCTGTCTTTATTGCAATGACTACAAGTTTTTTAAAAGGAGAGTCTTGATTTTGGTGCTAGAAAACAGATTTTCTGCCCTGGGAAATTTACCAGGTGCTCTCACTGCTGAGGCACTGGAGTGGGAGATGAGATGGAGGGAGCAGCTCTGTGCTGACTTCTGAAGAGCTCTGATGGGAGGATTGTGTTTCTTCTGGAAGAGGGGCAGGGCAGGATCTGATTGAGCTTCCTGTCAGAATGGGGGTGCCGTACAGGTTGCTTCCTGTTGTCTCTTACTCCTTTTAGACCATCCAAGTCTGGAGCCTCGACACTTTGTTGATGAGAAGGCAGTAAACGAAAATCATAAGGACTTCATGTTCCTGGAGTGCATCCTCTTCATTACAGAGGTGAGGACTGGGAGGTTGATCCCACAGGGAGGTTATCTTGATATTAGATACTTGGCTCTGGCTGTGGTTTTCTCTTCCTCCTTTGCTTGTTTGTTCGCTCTCATGGAACTGTGTGGATGAACCATTGCTGCATGTCTGAGGTGCTCTCCTTGACTGAGTTGAGACAGGGATGTTGAGAGGAAGGAACAATTAAGCTAGATGGGCTGTGGATTGCAGTTGAAGGGAGTTATAAAAAGAGCAACCAAATAACCTTGGATCATCACTTGGATCAGTCAGTGGGAACTTGAATGGAGATGGCTCGTGCCTCCAAGTATGCTAGGAAGATGAAGTAGGAGCTGCAAAATGGCTGGGCTTGCCGAGATAACCTCCTTCCCCTCCAGCCATTGGGTGCTGCCTAAGCAAGCCCTAGACCTCCCCTTGCTTAGGGTGGGCTCCCAAACCTCCGTGCAGCTTGGTCTACTCCAGATTCTACCAAAAGAGTTGCCCGTTAATTGCGCCTTATTTGCAAACAACGTAGAGCAGGGATGGTGCTGAAGTTTGCCCAGCTGGCAGCACTGTCAGGACCGTGTTTCTGCTCAAGCACTGCAGGGCCTTGGGGTGAGGGACCGGTGATACTCGGCGCGTTGCCGACCACAGGCAGTGTTTCTCAGTGAGGTAGCTCAGGGCTCTCTGCCCTCACCTGCAGTGGGTGACCGGGCCATGTTTCTGCCATCCACCTTGCTGCACGGTCTGGGCAGGGAGAGCAAGAGCCATGTGCTCTGTGGTGGTGAGGGATTTCTTGTCTCTGGCAAGAGAGGGTTGATGGGATTAATTCTGAAGGACAGAGTGCAGTTCTTCCCCTTTGTTCGCTTTCCCTGCTCCTCACCTCTCTAATTTAATGATGAGAAGGGAGGTTACAGAATATGAACTTAACCTTTCTTGTAGGAAATTTTTGTAGGAGCCTTTGGCCCAAACCCCAGGAGGTGCTGTGTCAACTACTGCTGAATCTAGTAGAGTTTGTTGGTACTTGGCACCTTGCTGGGTTTGACCCTTAATACAGAGCTAAATTGTTCCATGGGTAGTAAAGAAGTGCTGGCGGAAGCGATCAAGGTGAGGACTGGAAAGCAGGAGCCAAGATTCTCCAAGATTTATTTTAATTTCGGGCTCTGTAATATCCAGACAGTACACTAACCTGTTAAAACCATAAAAACCTGCATCTCTTGACAGGTGTGTAGAAAATTGTGCAGTGCACAGATGATATGTGAAATTTAAAATACACAGCACCATCCGGCTTCTTCAGGTCACTCTGCTTTTGCCTGCAAAAGTTACGTTTTCAGTCGGCTTTTAAAATAAGTGATTTCACTTCTTTTGCCGCATGTTTGTTGAAAGTCGTGGATTTCGGTGTTTCTGCTGAGTTCCTCAGTGCCACCTGGTGGCAGGGAGCCCTCCTGGCGTGAGCTGCTGAGGGATGGCAACAACCTGGGTTATCAAAGGCACGGTGTTTTCAGTCCATTTCAGGCAAGCGCTGTTTCTGTTTTGTAAAGACTTTGCTTTTAAAATTTGATTTCTTTTCTCTCCCAAGCGCCTGGGACGGCTGCTATTGCCACCAGGGGGGGCTGAGGCAGCCTCCAGTGCCCGCCAAACTCTTTCTCTCCAAAATCAACAACAAAACAAAATAGCAGGGAAAAAGGTAGAATGGATTAAAGACTTTAATAAATGAAGGATATTATTTTATTCTGAGCTTGTCAGCTGGAAACAGCGCTTCTTTAAAGGTGTTAAACACTTAGCAAACGTTACAACTGTTCCCATAGTGGGTCTGGTACGCCTTACCGACATGAGAGCAGGGTTTGTTTCAGCAAGCTACAGCTGAGGTAGGTTGTTTGCTTTCAACCTAGAGAATATTCTCTTGAGCAGATATTTTTTTCAGACCCTGGGTGACGTGTCAGGGATATGAATGTACGTTGTCGTGGTGTTTACCACGTGTATATTTAAACCTCAGGCTCTTAAAGTAGCAGCGAGATGATGTCCAGGCTGAACCCACTGAGGCATCCTCCGTACAGCTGCACCACACCCGGGCACGACAGCGAGCCTTGCGTAAGCCGGCCTGCTGTTGGGAAATCGGCAGGGTGGTTTTGGACCTGAACGCGTGGTTCTTGAATAGGGCGAGGTTTACGGAGCCGGCTGGGACTCGAGCAATCCCCCTGCTGCCCCCTTGCCTGCCAAAGCGTGCTGTGGGGTGTGTGTGGTACCCGTAGGTGCGAGGACGAAGAGGGTCTGGGAGGGTCTCTGCGGTGCCGGCCGCACTAGGGGCTGTGAGCGGCAGCGATGGCAGGGCTGCGTGTGTTTGTGCAGAAGTGGGGTGCCGGGGATGCCCCAGCTGTTGCGGAGGGTTGGTGCGATCCCCCAGATGCTCCTCCGAGGGCCTAGGGCAGGCAGCAGGAATTTCAGCTTCAATCTGGCTTCTAAATTTGGAGGTTTGGGAAGGGAGGGCTCGAGTTTCGGCTGGAAGGGAAGGAGCTGACAGGAAAGCACGGCCTCAGCCGTCCCCCTCCCCCCCGGCACTGACAGAGGAACCATTTACAAAAGGCCGATTCTCTTGGGAACCGAGAGGCAGGAACGCCGCGTCTGTGAGTAATTTCCTGCTCAATATGGCTGCTCTGACTCACTCCGTTCCCCTGGGGTCACTGCGGGACTGCAGCGCGCTCGCTGCCTCTCGCTCTCCCCCCCGGCTCTCCCTCTTCACCCTTTGTGGCTGAAAGGAGACTATTTTTTTGTTTCCCCCCTTGTCCCCTTTATTTTTGCCTCCCCAGTCTGAAACCACAGCCGAGCCGTCCCTCACTGGGTGCCCCGGCTGAGCAGCGCCGTGGTGGTGGCTGTGCCAGGCATGAGCGTGGGGCTGGCCAGCCGTGCTTGCCTCCTCCATGCTCTCCGGCACGCTCGCTCCAGCTTGGGAAGGGAGGAGAAGCAAAGCGCAGTGGTGGTGGCTGATGCAAGCTGTGCCCCTGTGAAGAGCAGCGATGCTGGAAGAAGGTTTGGCGTCGAAACGCACGCAATCAGATCTCCTGTACGGGGGGGTGCTTTGAGCGAACCGCTTGGCGCTGAGCTCCCCGGCAGCCTTTCACTCGGGTGCCTGCCGGCGCCAAATCCTCGCGCTTAACGACGCACCGGCTCTGTCGGGTAATGTGCTTTGTGTATGTGTGCGTTTCATCTTGCATCCGCAAGGAAAGCGCGCATGGCGGAGGGGAGCGGGAGCGGCTGGGCGCCTCATCCGTCATCCCCCAGCTCACGAGAACCATGGAGGGGAAGCGGGGATGTGTCTGTGCTCTCCTGGCAGCCGGCAAAGCTACAGACCCCGTGCTGCAGCCCCGAGGTCAGCGGGTTTGAAACACGTTGTCCTCCAGGCAGTGGGTTTGTTTTGGGTTCCCCCCACCCCTTTCTCACTCTCTGCTGTAGGCTGGTGCCACGCAGACCTTGCAGAAGGGCATCAGCAGTTTCCCAGAGCAGACTGATCGGCCTTTCTTGCTTTTACAGTAGGCAGAGAGGTGGTTTTGGAGGCTCTTTTCCCACCCTCGCTCCAGGCCTGTGCGTGCATCAAGGAAAGGGTTAGCTGTTCGAGACCCGTGTCGAGAACAAGAGTCCAAGAGATTCCTCTCTCCCCACGCTCCTTTTTAGCGTGAGCTTCGGCCTTGTGGTTTCTGATGTCATGGGAACTTCGCTCAGTCAGAGTGGCTGCGTTGTATTTCTTTTTCTCCCTGAGGGTCTGTTTTTGTTCATGGAGGAGAAGGGGAGACAACTACCCAGGGAATCCACATGCAACTGTCCCTGATTGCAGCTTCCTCCCTGCCCTCCCTCCTCCAAACCCGTTGCCCTGGGAGGAGAAACACTGAAGTACTAAAAAAAAAAAAACAAAACCAAAACCATAAAAAAAAAATCAAAGCATCTGCTGCAAGCTAGCAACTTGCCGGTTTGGAGAGCGGGACTGGAGCCTGTCCCCTCTGCTCCTGCCTCCCCCGGAGCCCTCCTCGGCTAGAGGCAGGTGTGGAGTGGGCTGCGGACACCGGAGCTGCTGCCAACCTGCACTGCCCTCTGTATTCAGGGAAGGCAGCGGCGGTTGTCGCTGCTGCTTGTTGTTGATCTGAATGGGGAATGAGTCATTTTCTTGGAAAGCCCAGCAGTGCTGCACTGGGAGGTTTCTGGGTAGAATAGGAACAGCATTGAGCCAAGCTCTGCTGGGGGGTGGGGGGAGAACGGGACTTACGTGGGGCTTTTTTAATGCAGTCATTAAAAGGGAGGTGTGCAGAGGGAGGTCTGATTAGGAAAGCATGGCAGGAAAAGGCTTGATTTTATCGGGGAAGGGGGGAGCTGGATTGCTACAGCTTTGTGTGATGTGGCCGCAGCGGGAGGGAGGGAAGGCGCAGTGAGGTGGCTGGTGCGTGGGTCACAGGGCTTGGTGGGAATGTTTGCTTGGAGAGAGTGTGAGCGTGAGTCACTGCTGGTGCATGAGCTTCCTGGCTGGCCCGGCTCCCTCAGCCCTGCTCTCGGGTCTCTTCCAGATGAAGACGGGCCCCTTTGCCGAGCACTCCAACCAGCTCTGGAACATCAGCGCCGTGCCCTCCTGGTCCAAGGTCAACCAGGGCCTCATCCGCATGTACAAGGCAGAGGTGAGCGCTGTGGGCAGGGGGAGGCTGCTGGCCCACGTGTCTCCTCCCTTCCACTCCACCGTGGGTCAGCTCTTCCCTTCTGCTCCTTGGTGTGAGGGACCTGTCACAGCCCATTGCTACCCCATGCTAAATGTGGTTTGGGAGCCCTTGGCTGTTCAGGTGCTGCTGGCTAGAAACAGGCTCCTGCCTGCCTAGTGTCTGCCCCAAAACCAATCCCAAAATGGCCATTGCTGGCAGACAAGACTTTTGCCATTTCTTGTCTTCCCATAGTACAAGTTGCAGGTCTCCAAACTAGGGCAGATGCCTTGACCCGCTCATCCTTCCGGTCTCCGCACTGCTGTTTTACCAGCTGGAGGAGACTTGGTTAAATTATCAGCCCATGTTTCAGGAGCCCCAGAGCAGGCTGAATGCTTCCTGCCGATCTCCCCTCGCTATGAGTCCCATCCGTGCCGCGTGCCAGGCTGGCGAGGCCACGGCTACGTCCCTGTCCTGGCAGCCCTCCACCCGATGGGGTTCTGCTGGCGCAGCCCCAGCAGGTTTTCCTGGCAAACCCTGACCTGGGGAACCGGGCAGTTTTGGCTCTCCCTTATCTCTCCTTCCTGCTCGAGCTAACCCTGAGCTCGAGGAAGCAGGACAGGAACCACCACATCTGGGCCTCTGGAGGGAACGGCCGACAGGCGGCATCTTGTGCTGAGAAGGATGGGACCTTGCTGGCTCTGCAGGGAGTCACCGTTGGAGGAGCAGGGATGGCGCAGCTCCCTGGTGCAGCCGGGGAGATCAGTGGGGCTTGAAGGAGTTAATCCTATACCCCATGGTCTCTGCTGTGCTCCTGTTGCTGGGAGCCTCTGCCAGCTCCACTCAGGCCCAGCGCACAAAGGGGTTAACTGTGCCGAACCCAGCGCGCTCCCTCCCCCAAGCCCTTCCTCTGCACTGCACATCCTGTGTTTAGTTCCAGGCCACATACCTCTGTAATCTGCGAGGTGTCACTCCCAGGCCCGCTGGCTCCTTCCGCCCCCAGCTCAGCTTTCCTCCCGGCCGAAGAAGAGGGGCCAGGGGTCGACCCCCTCCGCTGGCTGCTCCTCGGAGGGGTGCCCCTGGGCTGCCCCTCCGGGACTGCCCCCGCTTTTAGCTGTCACGGGGACTGGAGACGCTGCCTGCTGGGAAACCCTGATCTGGAGGCTCTGGTGTGAGAGCTGGGGGGCTGGGGGGAAGACCCCAGCTCTGGGAGTGCTGTTAAGAGTGAAACATGGGTCCCCTGAAACCTAGAGCCTGAGCGTGGTCTGCTGCTGCCTGGACAGCCCTGCCTCAGTCCCTCCTTTCCTTTGGACCAGTTCCTTCTCACACTGTTTGGGTGCTCCCCTGGCGTCCTATGTGCCCCGTGCTGTTCGGGTGCTCCTGCCTGGTGCCCATATGCCCTGTGCTGTATGTTTGTTCCCACCTCGTGCGCCACGTACGTGGCTGGAGGAGCTTGGCAGTGGAGGAGCTTGCCCAGGGTGCAGCATGGTGGCAGATCTGCTTGGCCTGTCGGGGACAGCACAGCCCAGGGATCCTCTAGAGAGTAGGAGATGCTTTGGCTTTTCTGGGTGCACCCAAGACATGGTTTTTGTGGAGGCCTTGGTCTGTTTTGAATAGCAGATAACGTTGTGTGTGAAAATGCTGAATCCAGTACTGGTGGGTTTCTAGAAATATGTAGAGATGTAGCTGTGTCATGGGAAGAATGCGGAAAGTGCTGGGAAGAGTAGTGACACAAACTTAGGCTAAGATGTAGAAACTGAGTCTACCGAAGCGCTTTAAATTTAGTTTTTTCCCTCAAAGAACATTTGTAGATCTATTCCTAAGCACGTAATCCTCATGCAGCGATGTCCTCTCCTGGCACTGCATGGTGCCTGCATTCACCTGGATGGGCAGAGGAGAGGGGGGACTCCTCACTGGTTCTTTATATTTGCTCTGGGGAGCCTCCCTGCCTGGCCTGGGAGACAAGAGGAGCATGGACATGGCAGTGTGGCTGAGCAGAGTTTTCAGTTATGGTGTGGCTGGCCGTGCAGGTTTTACCAACATTTGCAACTAGAGGATCTCTTTGACCGATTTTCTGGGAATGACACAATGTTCAGGAGCTGCTGAGGATTCATCCGTGGAAAACTGGATCCTTCTGGGTGTTTCGGGCTAGGCACCCGCAGTCACTGCTGAAGATGTTGTTGTCTGTCTGCTTCTGGCTCCAGGAGCAAGGTTCTGCTCAATGTACCCAGCTGTGTAGCCTTCACCCTTGCAGCCTTTCTCCAGTTAGCTGTTGCCAACAGTAGCAGAAGATAAGTGAGCCAACAGCCCCGAAGTGCTGACGTGGGTCTTTGTCCAGCACAAGGCAGGCAGCTTCTGTGGCAGAGCTCAGAGTGTGTGATAGTAAAGAGAGGGAAGGTTTGGGGTTGTGGTGTTGCTTTTTGACTGACTGGCTAAGGTGAGAGCGAGACTTCATCTTTTTTCCTCCCCTCCCTTCTCCGTGCCCCTCTGATCACCCGTTGCAATTAGGTCAGGTGAAATCAGACACTCGGATGGAGACTCCAGCTCCTTAACACGTCTGGGGTGGCTGAGAGGCACTCGGTGCCAGGCGGTGCTGACCGTGACCAGGTTTTGAGCGGAGGCAGCAGCAGGGCGAAGGGGTCACTTGCTGGAATCAGATCGCAAGAAATCAAATGCTCGCTCGCAACCCGCTCTCACCTGGCAGGAGTGGGGCAGTCCCCAGACCTGGCTCATTTAAAAAGCACTCTGGATGCTTTGTCTCTGCTCTGTCCCCTCTGTGGGATGACTTAAAACAGCCGACAGAAAGCTCAGGTGTGTCCATGTGGCTTGGAGCTCTGGTCTGGATCCAGGTGCTCCAGGGTGCTTGCTGCAGGGTCTGTGGATGGGCCATAGGCTGAAGACAAAGTGTCTTCAGCTCTATGTGTTTATGAAATCTAAAATGTGTCTATTTTGTAGTATAAATATAATGGGTGAAGATGTGTTCGCTTGGAAGTGCAAGGGCTTTTCTTATTCTCTCCATCAAAGGCGAGTGAAGAAGTCAACCGAACAGAGTGTGGTTAAAGCAGCAGCCTTGATGTTTTTCCCCTGAGCCTGCTTTTGAGTCTCCTGACCTTTCCTGCTCTGCTGCAGTCAGTCGGGAAATACTTTCCATTGTAACTAATCTAGTCCTAGTTCCATCTTTAAAGGTTGGACCTGATGCATGTTTCTGCTCCCCAGCCGAGTCCTGAGCAGGCCTTCAATGTGCTCAAGATGATGGCAAGAAGAAAATAAGCCTGTCCCCTTCATTGAGCTAGTGTTGGCTGAGTTTCACTCACAAGTGATGTAAGCAGGGTTCTGTCTTGTGGCACTTCTAATAATCCAGTAAATTTGTGCTAGTCCTGCTGGACAGAGGAGGAGAAGTTTCTCTACTTGACTCTTCTTGGGCTGGCGGTTAAGTGGAATGGATACCCATTCTTCCCACTGATGGTGAAGTCTCTTCATCTGAAGCCCAAACAAGTCTGGTCTTCTGTGGGACGCCTTGGAGCTAGTTGGGCTGACATTTCTAGCTGTCATCTCCAGCAGTCGTTTCTCTCTGTTCTTGCCTCATGTCACTGCTATCCGGCACTGCTTCCTCTGACGGTTTGTGTAAGTGGTTGTGCTGGGAGATGGCAGCAGCTCTGAGCATCCCACGCATTAGGAAGCTTTGAAGGTGATGTGCCTTGATGGGCGCAAGACTTCTTTCTCCTTGGTGCCTTGCCGTGGAGGCTTGTGGTTTTCTGCATGGCTGTTATTCCCCAGGAGTGGACACAGCTGTGCTGTACTTCACCACCTCCAAACTTGCCTTGGCTCCGGTGTGCTTGTGAGCAGTTCAGCTGTGCTGGAAGCAATTGTCTGATGTCTGGCTCCAAAGGGATTACCGTAGGCCTGGGCGTCTGAGCAAAAATCCTTCCGCTTGCCCGTGACAGCAGCACATGGGCAGGCTGCCTGCCTCTGCGTGTGCCCTGCCTTGGGGCAAAGACATTCTGCAGCACGTCCCCTCCTCCCCATCCCCAGAGCTGGGATCTCCCCTGCTGTGGCGGGCTCACCTTGGTCCCGTGGAGGGCACAAGGCTCCTTCCTGTGGAAAGGAGAGTTGTAATGACAACATGGCTCTTGCCTCCTGGTGGTAGGAAGGGACTGTGCCTCAAAGAAGAGCCGAGCATCTTGTCCCCAGGATCTGCCTGGGAGGCTGCTGGTTGCAGGTAGGAGCCGATGTGGCCTGGACAACCTCTGGCTGCTGGGTCTGCAGCTTGTGGGGAGCTGGGCACCTGCCTGGTGCAGCGTCCCATCCAAGCTTGCTCCGAGGAGATGCTGTTTGTTCTGAGGGGTTGCTGGGACTAGATGGGGTCCCGTGGGTTGGTAGCTGCTGTGCTTTGGTTCCATGTACTTTACATCTCCTGTAGAATAAGATTCCCGTCAGCAGACCTGTGCTGCAGCTGGGTACAGGGGAAAGGCTTTCCTCCCAAGGCACAGGGCACTTGGGTTTCTCTTCTCTTCGTCATAACATGCTGTCTAGGGAGGGAAGAACTTGCCCCTCTGCCTGCAGAAAGGAGGTGGCCACTATCTCACAGCCATGCCCCCAAGAGCCCTGGTAGATGAGTCCCCATTGCAACACAGTGAGGTGATCTCCAGCCCTTGTTTAGCACAGCTACTCACAGCTGACGCGGGTGATGTCAGCGTAGATGCAGCTGCTGGGTCGGTGTGCACGTACTGCTGAGGTCTGTGTGTCTGGAGGTGAGTCTGCTCTGTGCTCTCCGTGAATTTTAGGCAGTCTGAATCTGCAGTGACTCAAAAAACTGAGCTCTGACTGGCTCCGCCGGGCAAGTGCTGGCCAGCTTCGACGTGGTTACTGACGGCAGTCGCTGGCTGTCCTGCCCTGGTGGGAAGCGAAGCAGAGGGGCCGTGCCCTCCCAGCCCGACCCTCCTTGCGCAGAGCCCGGGCTTAGCTGGACAAAGGAGCTCTGAGCTGAGCTTGCATGGTGGACATGTGTGACTGATCTGTGATCCATACTCCCTCTACCCTAACTCTGCAACGGAGGGTGCGAATTTCAGGGGCGAGGGGTTATTGGGATTAGGATCACATCTTAAACTGTGGCAGCAAAGTCACTGCCACTTGATTATCAAAGACCTAAGAATCCAGAATGCAGTCTGGGCAGTGCCTTGCGGCTGCAGGGTGGTGCCTTGAACCCGGAACGTGGGCACCGTCCTGGGGAGGGAGAGTCCCTTCCCCAGGGAGTTTCTGCAGTTCTCAAAGGGTTTGTAGGGTGAAGCTCTTCAAAGAGATCGGCTCGAGCAATGAGAGGTGGTGAGAGAGAAAGCTGCTGACAGAAACGTGCCTCTTCTGCTCATGCTCCAGGCCTGAATTTCAGCAAGCAAAAGGCTCTGGCTGGAGGGAAGGTGGGTGGGGTTATGAAGTGTTACTGGGCTGAGAAGCCTAACGGGAATGTCAGGGGCAGACGTGGGACTGATCCCTCGGCCTGCAGCTGAGCCGAGTGGCCCCAAGCTCGCTGCCTCCTGACCGCCGAGGCACGGTGTAGCTCTGGCTGCGTGGGTAAGGTGCAAATGTCTCCTGAATTCACCCCTCTTTATCTCCCCTCCTGCAGTGCCTGGAGAAGTTTCCTGTGATCCAGCACTTTAAGTTCGGCAGCCTGCTCCCCATCCAGCCTGTGACGTCCTAAGGAGGCTGCGGGAGGAGTCAAGGCAGCGGAGATGCGGCGTTCTTCCTCCTCCCCGCACCCCTTCCTCATCACCTTGCCCGTTACGCACAGCCCATTCATTCCTGCACATCCTCATCGGCAACCACAGATCCAAAGCACTCGCCGGCCTTGCACGGGAGACGGGACCCGGAGCGGCTCCTCCTGCACGTCCCCAGCACGGGGATGTCTCGCCAGCGACCGGGCCGGGGCTGTGCTGCTCAGCTCTGCTGCGTCCACGGGCAGCGTGACTGCCGTGTACGACTCTGGGCGTGTGAATGGGGTTCGAGTAGGGGCTGCCTTGCAGTGAAGGCCCTCTGCTTCCCTTCCCAGGAGGAAGGGGGTGTGGAGGGGAGGAAGATGCGTGTGTATGTGTTGGGCAGTAGTAACTGCAGTTTCCCTTTTGAATTTCATTGAAGTTTCCTGTTGGTGTTTGGTTTGGGAAACCACTACGAGGGGTGAGGTGTGAGCCTGCACGTGCCTGTAGGCAGCCGCCTCTGCTTGCACAAGGAGGGGTCTGACATGGGTTGAGGAAGTTGTAGAGAAGGTCTGTGGGTTGCTGGAAACCCAGGGTGCCATCTCCCTTATTTTGGGTAAGGAAAGCCCCCTCCCTCCATCTCTTACACAAGGTTCCCTGGGTCTTCCTTTCCCACTACCGCTCTTGTTTCGGGTGAATCTGGGAACCTTCTGGGCGGTGGGGTCTGAGCTGGCTCCAGAGCTGGAGACAAGGTCCCCAGAGGGACCCGGCTCTGTGGGAACAGCTATGCAAAGACACTGCTTGAGCGGCACCTGCCCAGGCTCCCTCTTAACGGGCACAAAACCTCACACGTTCGCACATGTTCATCGCTGGGTCCAACCTGCCTTCTGCACTCCCCGTTTCCTCCTCTGAGCTTTGCTGCCCCAGGGCTGGGCTGGCCTCAGTGGCACAAGGTGACTGTGGTTGCTACTGCTTGATCATAAATTGTAGCGACAGCCCCGTAGCAAAGGGATTTCCCCACGAAGCAGCATGTTCCCCAGCTCTTTTAGGGAGGCATCACCTGGGCAAAGGCAGCGTGGGGGGACAAGCATGCAGCTATACATGCATTTATATACCCGCGCTGGAAACAAAAAGCATAAATGGCCCAGGACAGTGACTTATACCTGGAGAAAGCTCTTTCCCTTTGTCATTCACTGATGGGGCTGGACCTCGGGCAGAGGGACCACACTTGAGTGCGACGAGCGGCAATGTCTCCAAGGCAGGTGAAGGAATGGGGACGTGGTCCAGATCGTAGCAGCAGCATCACTAGGAGAGCAGAAACAGCTGGTGCCGTGTTTAAGATGAGCTGTCGCGTCCACAGGTCGACTGAGGTGGTCCACGAGTTTGCAGCTGGAGGGGGGATGTTTCTTCTTGGGGTTCCCAGGCTGAGCATGGGGGGAATGGGTTTCTGGGCTGGTGTTCGCTGAGGCTCAGGGGCAGCAGGAATCCTTTCTCTGGCCCTCCCGCAGACCACAGAGGGGGTGGTGGGACTGCCCCCGGCCAGGCTGCTTGGCCTTTGCTGCTGCACTGCTTTACTGCTGCGGGGGGGAAGCCTGCTTGTGACTGGGGGTCTTTTCCCCCCATGATTTTCCTTTTGCCAGACCTACTTGCTCCCTCTTGTAAAGTGGTGCCCAGGGGAGGGAGAGCAAGAAAAGAGTTGAAGTCAGGAGGCAGTGAAATGCAAGTGTCTGCAGAGGTAAAGCAGAGCTTTCTAGCACTGCTACTGTCCTGTCTGCTCCTGGCTTGGCCCTGGGTGGAGGCGGACAGGGATCTCTTGACCTGCCTGAAACAGCTTTGTAAACCTGCAGTTTAAATGAAAATGGAAGACTGGAGTTAAGTCTTGTTTTACTTCTAAATGGGACGTGTCTTTTGTCTTGGCTTTCCAATCGGATCTGCTCTTGGGGCGGTGCTGGAGATGCTGGGACGTGATGAGTCCATCTCCAGTGGAGCAGTTCAGCAGCCAGCGCCCGGAGCGGAGACCCAGGCATCTCCGCCTCTGCCCCCCATGTTGCTGTGTGGCTTTTGGCAAGCGTCACCGTGCTTTAAATGGCTGTGCAGCATCTGGCTGGCGGTGCTAAAGCCCGTGATTTCCCAAAGCTTCCCGAGGGTCAGGAACACACCTCTCCTGGTTGTCTTATGGAAGTGGGTCTTCCATGCAAAAGGATGGGTGGAAATGTTGACATCTGCGCATGAGAGGGATACTAAGAATGTGAAATACAGCACCAAAAGAGGGTGGGGAGGTGCTTCCTTCCCCTGCAGCTGTGGCCGCTGCTCCCTGGAGACGGTGTCCCTGGGCTTGGGACCTGCTGAGGAGGTGGGACGAAGCTCACGTAGAGCTCTGTGGTTCTTGCTTGCCTGAGTCTGCACGGCTGTCCTGCTAGGGATCTTTGAACTTCAAACAGCTAATTCTTGTTTGAGTCTTATCAGCCAGCTTGGGACGTGTCCCCGTCACGTGGCAGTCAGCTGCTTGCCTTCCTCTGACTCCCACTGACATCCACGTCTGGTTCTCAGGGCTCTGCTCCTCTCGGTGGGTCCACACGTAGCAGCAGGCAGGGCTGCTCGATGTCCAAAGCTGCAGTCCCCCGCCTCCTCCCACGTTGTGCTTTGAATTAAAGTCTCTGTTTTGCACTGTTGACTGTGTTGGTCTCTCTCGGACTGGGGCATGCTCCCGCTTTGGGAGCAGAGCCCGCGAAGCCGATGGCTGGAGCCTTTGGCACTGGGAAGAGGCTTTGTGGAGGCACTTGCCGTGTTGGTGGTTGAGCTTTTGCTTGCACCAAAATTGACTTGTTATTTAACTGCATGAAGCAAGTATATCCAGTCTGTCTTTGTATCCTTCCTAGGTGTCTTTCTACCATGCAGTATGGTTTATTTATTTATTTAACTTCTTTGCTGTGTCCACCCCCTTCTCTCCCAGCTTGGATCTGGCAAGTAGGTGATGTGCGAAGCCTGTTCCCAGGCCAGCAAATACCTTTTGAAGATCAGAGACTCTCACAACCAAAGGATGTTTGAGCCTCATTTCTGAGGCAGGGTGAGAACTGGAACCTTTTCCTGTCCTGCTGTAAGGGCTGACTCAGGACTCCCAGCATCCGTTCAGCTCAGCAGCTTTGGATTTGTATAGAAAACTATACCTGGACCTTCTCAGGAGCGGTTGGAGCTGGTGTAGATGTGCTTAGCAAATGCTAGTTTTCTTGTCCCTGGGGTTATATCTTCTCCGTCAACGCAGGCCAACTGTGTGAGTGCATGTTGCTAAAAGCGGCAGCAGTGTGGAGGGATAGATGGTGAGCAGAAATGTCATCTTGGATTACAGATGTTTTCTTTGAAGGCACTTGAATTCATCTTGAATGTGTCCCTTGGTGAACATGACACGTGGTGAAGGGGCAGCAGACGTCGTGTGGGTTTCTCACCATCTTCCTGCTCAGCCCACTGACCAAGCCAGTTTTTTTAAAATCAGTTTTCAGAACTGGATCCTTCGGGGTTGCAATATGTAGGCTGGTTCGTGTTTCTGTTGAACAGCTGTTGCCTTTACATGGGGCGTGTTTCGCAAATCACCGTCAGCCTTCCCCCGTCTCTTTCTTAGCAGCCTTCCTTTATAAATGGTCATTCATGGCAGCCAGTAATAAATGAAGTAAGAGTTAAGAGAAGCAGCCTCGTGCGGTGATAGTAGTAAAGGAATAAAAAATAGAACTGTTTCATGCCATTGTTGCTGTGTTAACTTGTCCCTGGTGTGCGGCTCAGTTCCATTACGTAGTGCTGGGTTCATGCTATTAAGCAAACAAAGAAGTCCCCACTGCAGGACCAGCATTTGTTGAGCAGCAGAGTCTGAGCTGGCAGTCTCCAGAACAACGTGCTTCACACCCCCAGGGAACTGGTGTCAAACCACTTAAGAGCCCTGGACGACGCATGGTGTCCCTGCAACTGCGTTGGCTTCCTTCTGGAGAGAGGGAAGGAGGCAGAAATGGGCGGGAGAAGGTGGAATTGGTGGTTAACGATAACTGTTAACGTAACCTGAACTCTCCTGCTGTCAACATGCCGCTGGGGACCTTCTGCAGTTGCGAAGTTCATGGAGATCTCGTTGCTGCTTCAACAAGAACTCTCTTGGCTCAGGTGTAGAATTTTACAGAGCTTTTGGAGGTCATTTCGTGCTCTAATAGCCAAGAGGAGAGATCTTCATCCTTTAACGTTACTTCCCCTTCAGTGGACGACCACTCTTCCCATTGACATCGGGACAAACTCCTTGAGCATCCTGGGGACAGGCACATCTTTCTCTGGACTGATCTTGTAAATATTGTGCCAAACTTCAAACTAAGATGAGCCAAATTGAAAAAGGGCTGCCTCCACATCAGATTTAGCGAGGGCTGAACCTTGACGGGCATCTTCAGCTTGGAGATATGCTTGTTCTGAAGAGTGCAAGGCTGTGAGCAGGCTTTGGAGGTTAGAAAAGGCTTTTGAGGGGGTGGAGTGGGTGCTTCTGCTTGCTATAAAAAGCCAGGGCTTGGGAATGTCTATATCGGCCGGCTCTACGCAGAGCGTAAATACAGTTGTCGCTAAAATTGGAACGAGTCACTCCCCGTGTTCCCAGTTGCAACTGTAACACAGATAATAAATAACATGGAAATCTCTCTTCAGAATTTGGGCTTCTTCATGGTTGGTGCGTGCAAACCCATGGAAACGGGAGCGGGGTCCTGTGGAATGGTGCTGCCCGGCCCTGGTCCAGCAGGCACCGAGGTGTGTGTTGAAGTCCTCCTGAGAACATACTTGCTTCCTTTTGTAGCAGTGAATTAAGGGTGTGCTCAAGGTGCTGAGCCTGTAAATGGAGGAACGAGAGAAAGCAGAGGAGCAGTTCCTTATCAGTTCTTCTGTTTCTAAGACACCCGGGAGAGATAAACCCAAGCAGATCGCACTGCACAAGTCAAGTTATCCATTTTGACATGAATTCCTCCCAGTTTTATGTGTGGAGATGGTGAGGTCTGCGGTGCTGGAGCCCAGCCTGGTGAATGGCTGTGTAGCTGCAGACCGTGTATGCAGAGTTAATGCTGTACACCAGCACCGCGCTTCGACGGCCTGCGTGTAGGCGCAACGCTTTGGGCTTCGAGTGGTAGCGCTGCTAAAGGAAATAAGTTGTAGTATTGCTAAAAGAGCAGAGCATGCCAGTATTCCTAAGAGCCGATATGTCCTAGAACAGCTACAGACCATATAAAATTGACTGGTGTGGTGATTAGAAAGGAATTCCAGCTAGGTTGTAAGATACTGGAGCGTATTCTTTCATTGAGTACTAGCAGATCGCTGAAAGCGGCTGCTCTGCAAAGTGTCTTACTTTTCCATGTTCAGAGCATATACCTTTAAAAATATTAGTTTAGATGTTACATACCCGCTTTGAAAAAATTCCCTTGTAGACGAGAATAAAGCTTACAAAAAGGCTGTTACAGAGATCATCAGCTCGCTATTAGATAGCTTGGAATATGCTCCACTAGCACCGGAGTTTAGTCTTCTCCAAATTACTGTGGAGGATTTGACTGTATCTTGCTGATCCATCCACATTTTAATTTCCTCTGCACGGATACATATTGCGGGATGCTGGAAATCCCCAAGCCCACTGGAGCTGCAAGACTGGATGTTTCATCCTGTAACACCAATAAAATGTTAATGCATACTAATAGCAACAGCAAAGGGGTTTATGGAGCGAGCTGGGGAGGGTTTTGTAATTGCCAGGGTATCAGCGTCGCAGAGAATTTGGGGCTAGAGTCACCAAGTACTGCACTTTGTCAACACAGGGAAAGAAAACCTCTCAAATATACCTCAAACCTACTAATTTTTATAATTAAAGGGGGAAGATGGGAGATGAGTCCCTGGGGAGAGAGTCAAACGTAAATTGCATATACATGAGAGCGCTGCCCACTGGTTTGGGTGGACTCAGAAGATGCGGGTTCAGTCGCCTTCACCGCAGACCCCTGCTGTAACCTTAGCTAAGGACACCGCCTCGGTTTCCCACCTGGAGAACGAGAATAAAAGCACTGTCCTGCTTTATAAACCCAGTAAATCCGGGCATGAGGTGACATAAATGTGGCAGTAACATGAAATCCAGGGAGCTGGGGCGTGAGTTGGCTTCGCTGCGCATTGCACTGCCCGGCTGGAGCGTCTCACGACTTCCAGCAGCTCCTGATGCTTCTGCTCAGCCCAGCCTGGTGGTGTGGTCCTGTTCCCTGCAACCTAAGGTACAGAAAAAAAAAAGATAAATTTGAAATTGGGGTCAGGGGACCAGGTGTCCTCTATCTTGCAGTGTTTCCATGTGCTGCTCTTGCTGGAGCTGCCAGCCTTTGGTTGTGCCCCTCGTTCTGTCTGTCCCGAACGTGGAACGAACCACAGCATCATCGAATGGTTTGGGCTGGAAGGCACTTCACAGATCAGTGAGTCCAACCCCTGCTGTGGCCAGGGACACCTTCCACTGGACCGGGTTGCTGAAAGCCCCATCCAACCTGGCCTTGAGCACTTGAACACTTGATGGTGCATCTCTGGGATGCTCTGGTTGCTGCCCATCGGTGTTGGAGGACTGTGGGACAAACAAAGCAGCAGCGAGTCTGTGGAGATTGCACCCCGTTAGAAACGTCACGCTGGGAACTGCTGATCCGTCCTGGCTGGCCGTCGGCTTCGCTGTTTCTCACGCTGGAGTGGAGCACGTGGTCTCCGTGGTCCATGGGCAGAAGGGGAAGAGTCTGGATGACCACAGTGCTGCTTGTTTTAATAGACGTGCTCCAAAACCTGGGGATTTTCCAGAGTCAACAGATCCCGAGCCAAGGCATAAGCCAGAGGCATTGCCTAACCCGGCAGGCGACAGAGGGCCAAGCTGAAGAAGCTCTGCATGTAAGTGCTCCTTAAACAATGTTAGGCTGAGTTTATCCAGCAGCAGCTCAGGGGGGACAAACTGAAGGCTCAATCCTCCCCCTTGTCTCTTCTTGTCACGGAGCTGGAGGACCAAGCCCAGCACACGGTGCTGTGGAGCCTGGGATGTTCGTGTCCTGGCTTTTGGGGCTTTTTAACCATCTTCTTGCCTTCTGGTTCATACGGGAGCAGAAGAGCTGGGATGTTCGTGGTGCTGTGGGGACCACCAGCATGGCCTTTGCTGGGGGGAGGCAGGTGATGGAGGAAAGCAGCTGTGGAGCATGGACGTGGGGGTTGTCCTCTGGCTCTGAGAGTCTTCCAGGCTTTTGTAGGACCAACCCCAGGGTGCTGCTTTGCGCCTGCACGGGGTCGTCCCACATCCTGACCCGAGTCCTGCTGGAAGCTGTCTGCAGAGCTTTCCCTTGCCTTACACCAGCATGGGGCTGCTGGGGATGAAGCCCGTCACTTCACACACGTGTTCTGGGCTGGTGTTTGCTCTCCAGCACTGAAGCAAACGAAACGGTGGGTTCCTGAAACGCCGCTCCCCAAGCTGTGCGTCCGACAAGCCCCGGCTCTCTGCTAGGAGAGAGTTCATAGGAACATCCCTGAATCCTGAGCACCCTGGCACCCTGTTTGCTAACGGTTTAGGAGCAGGAGCAGGTTCCTATTTGGGGGCTGCAGCCCCCCAACGCTGCCAAGCACGTGTGCTAAAGCCGGCCGTGCCGTTTGGGCTGCGGGCAGCGCTGGGCTGTGCGTGGCAGCCGCTGCCAGCAGCTGTGGCGAGGGGCAGTGGGCACCGGCACGGCTCGGCTGTCGCGGTGGTGTTTTGTTCGTCCTCACTAGGGAGCAGGGGAGAAACAAAAGCGGGAGCAGCGCAGGGCACGGGGCTGGCTGAGTGAGGAGGACAAAAACATATTTGAGCAGAATTTCATCAGGGAGCTTGGAAAGAGGCGATTTTGCGAGCAAATAGTCGCCTCCCGGAGCAGAACTTCCCCATCTCCAATTTCAAAATTCCATTCACATCAACATCCACTTTCATGTTGTAAAACCTGGGGAAAAAGGGAAGAAAAAACAAGGAGCTTCACATGTTTCAATGCAAAAGCCTCATTTTGGTGAGGAAAGCACTGTTTTAGTGGCAGTTTAGTAAAAAACAAGCCCCCGGAATGAAACTGTGGAAATACTGAGGGACCCGAGGCAGGAGTGGCTGCCCCGAAGCCCGGCGCTGCTCCTGCTCGCGCGGGGCTGAGCCCAAGCGGGGCCATGCGACGGCCGCTGGAGTCCAGCCCCGAGCTGAAAAGATGCGACTTTTAGCTTTACCCCGCTTGGGGAGAATGAGGAGTGGATTTGGTCGGGAGTGGCTTCGGAAGTGCCTCTGGCTTCGTGGTGCAGCCACCGTCCCCATTCCCCACATCAGAAAGGCGGGAGCTGGGGCACGGTGCGGATGCTGCGCTCTCATACGTACGAGTCCCCATGAGTTTGGCACAACAGGAGCAGGGGGAAAACGCTCCGCTCCTGGCCATGGGTCCATCCCGAGGGGGTCCTGTCTTCCAGGCGAGAATGGGCAGCTTCGATCCCGTAAAAGCAGCTGGAGGAGTGTAGCAAGGAGAAGCATGGTCCATGGCAGCATGCAGGACAGCTCGTGGGGGTTTCATCGCTCTGGGGAAAGCCCTTTCCCTGCTCCAGGCAGCAGCACCTGTGGGGTTAATGCTCTGCCTGGTCCCCGCAGGTGTGGGGCAGGTGCCTGCTCAGCTGGCCCAATCGTGGGGGCAGATGGGAGGATAAGAGCAGGGTTTGGTGGGGCTTTCTCTGCTCCTCTCCTTCCTCTGCAGGGCCTGGAGTTGGTTGGTGCCTTCGCTGAGGAAGAGGAGCCAGGGCAGCCCTGCCTGCCCTTCCCTCCAGGCTCAGCTGGCTCCTGCTCTCCATGCCGAGCTCCATGTGTAGTTTGGGCAAGATCCTGGATGAAGATCCTGGTCCTCTTGCCCACCTGGCAGTGAAACCTCAGAGTGCCTTTTCCCCAAGGAGAAGCTGGAAAAGGACACGGCTTCTGAGGGGCCAGGCCAGCGGTGCCGCAAACCTGCCGCAGGTCCCTCTGTGGGGGGACCAGGACCGTCCCCAGGACCACAGCCACCTCACCCAAGGCCAGCAGTGATGCTGGGGGAGCCCGTGCCCAGGAGAGCAGGTGAGTCTGCCGCTGGCTTACGGATTTTTCTTGGCTGAGCTGTGTTAGTCCCAATTTGGAGATGTTAGCAGCTGGGTTTCCTGGTTTCCCAGCATGTCGAGGTAGCAGGTCCTTCTCTGGAGACCCCTTTGGGTTTTTGCGGTGGAAAGGTGCCCGAGTGGGTCTGTGCCCCCTGCTTTGCTGCAGGGATCTGCCCTGCTTCTGTGTCCGTGGTGCCAGTTAACCCCCGAAGCACCCAGCGTCGTCATCTTCCGAATGCTGGGGGAGGTTTTTGCTTCTCCTGCTGCGCGACCGAGATACTGGTGCGTGGATGGTGGTGGCGGCGTGCTGCCGAGATGGCTGCTTTGTGCTTGGCGTCTGCTGCTTCTGTGCAAAGCGCTTTCTGCTCTGGTTTTTCTATGGTATTGTCTTTGCTGTTAGATTTAAGGGACAGCATCTTCTGCCACACAACAGCCTCCTCTTAACTTTCCCAACGCGTGCTGGTAAATCCAAGGTAGGCTTAACTCAAGGAGCAACATTAATCATCAAATCTATAAGCAGGATAGAGAAAGGCCAAGTGTGAACAATTACCACTCAGATGCTAATTACCCAGGCCCAGACCAAACCCAACATATTAAACACACTGCTAATGGGAGTGGCCTCTCGACCATGTTGTGGTGTCCCCCATAGCTCTCCTACTGCTCTCTCTGCAGGGGACTCCTCCAAACATCTGCTAACACCTGCAGATCCCAAAATATACTTCTGCTGATTCGTATTTGAGCCGGGGAGATGAGATAGGAGTGATCTGACTCGCAGCCGACAGAGTGAAGGAAGGCCAGATCCTGCGCGGGGATCAGCAGAGCACAAAGGTGCCCTTCTCAGCACCCAGTCCTGGCAGCACGTCCTATCTTGTGCTTGGCCCTCATGGTTTAGGAGGACATGGAGCAGCTCCACCTGTGGGTTGGTTCCTGGGAACCAGTGCCTGGCTTGTGGTGCAAGGGTGGGTTTTCCTTCGATGGGGGCTGGACTTGGGGAGCTGGGTGCTGGGGGCAGGGCTGGGCTGATGACCCAGGAGGTGAGAGGGGCCTGTTCTCCATCACCGTGTCCATCCTTGTCCCTGCCGTTGTGGAGGGACCCATTGAGTGAGCAGCAATGTCCTCTCCTGGGCTGAGCCACTCCAGCAGTGCGAGGACCTAGCTGGGCTGTTGGCTTGGGTGCTGGATTTGACTCCATGACGCTGCATCTGAGCCCTTCAAATGCCCCTGGGGTGTTGCTGGCGCTGGGCAGAGCCCTGTGACCGGTGGGTGCTGGGGACTGCGCTGATCTTCTGCTGTCAGTGAGCCCAGCCCTGCAGCCACCTCTGTGACTGCCTCCAGGTTGGGGAGAGAAAGGCGAGAGCCGTGCCGGACCCTCCTGGGCTCTGCAGGCAGCTGCCAGCAGCTTTCTGCCCCTCCTGCCCGCTCCGCTGCGGTGGGCTCCTGGGGGTATCGGGGTGGGCTGCGGTGCTGCGCCGGGTCCGGGCTGGGATTCTGCCTCTGTTGCCGGAGGCAGCGTCTCTCCCCGGGGCAGGGTGACTCTTCCCCGAAACCAAGGGAGCTCAGTGGGGTGACACTGAGGACCCCCTAAGAATTGCATCTTCCCGTGGAGAGCGTTTTGCGCGGTGAAGGGAAGGCCACAGCTGTCTCGCAGCTGGCGGAGCGAGGGGTGCGTGCATGGAGGGGGCTCCCTCTGCCATGGCACTGTGCAGGACCCCCCCCCGGCTCCCCTTGCTCTCGCCCATCTCCCCCCTCCCACAGCTCTGTGCCAGCCAAACTCCTCCTGCCCCCGCCACGGGACCCTTCTGTGCCTTGCTCCCGCTCCGGGGATGTCGGGCGCAAAATCCGGGTGATGTCCATTCCCCCCTGGCCATGGTGATGCTGACAGGAGAGAGGACACAGAAGGGTTTTTAGGGTCAGACTTTGGCATCAGCAAGGCCGGTGCGAAGGTCGGGCAGCGCTGGGGGAAGTTGAACAGTGCTGGGGGGCAGGGCTGGGCTGGGGGCAGAACTCACGGCTGGGCTGGGGGGGTCTGGCGGTGGCAGCTGAGCTCCCCCAGACTTGGGGTCCTGCGCCCTGCTCCAGCCCATCTGCTCAGCATCTCTCGGCGGTGGGGGGGGCCGAGGCGGTGGGTGCCTATCGGGGTGCGCGGGGGGCAGAGCCCCCCTCCCCACAAGTCCCCGGGGGGGCTCAGCCGAGTTGCGAAGGGATCAAAACATTTTGTGCCTGGGAGATGTGGATCGAGTGCGGGAGTGAGGATGGGCTTGTGTTGGGGGGTGCAACCTTCCCCTGTCACCTCCCTTCTAGCCTGAATGCTTCTGCCATCATGATTAATTTATCAGGTACTTATGAATATGCAGATGAGGCGCTGGTTTCCAGGCTCTGCTTTCGGGAGAGAGGCTGTGTGATGGGTTTGCTGCTGCTGCCGCCTTCATAAGAAGAGAAATGTCATGTACTGGGGTTTAAAATAAATAAATAACGGTGCTGCTGGGAGCAGCTGAGCCTCAGCGGCTCCGTGGAGCTGCGGGATCTCCTCGTTGCTCGGCATCAGGGGTTTTTATGAGTCTCCCCGCGGCCTATGCACCCTGTCTCCCCCGCCCCGTGCCGTTACCGGTGTTGTGGAGGCATCTTTGCCGTTTCCAGCCTTGATCGGAGCCCCAGAAACTTCCACCGTGAGGGCTGGCCCCCCCCTGCCCTGGGAGAGGGGAGGTTTGGAGGGAAGGGTGCGCCTGGGGGGGTTGAGTCCTGCAGGAGTGGGGGGTCCTCCTGGTGACGGTCTCTTTAGAACTGGAAGCCCCAAAGTCTGGGAGATGGGGAGCAGCTCGGGAGGCTGACGGGTGCGTGTGTGCGGCTGCTCGGAGAAAGCAGGCTCTGTCCCGTTCCGGGGCTGCGGGACAGGGGCTCTGCGGCGTTTGGGCTTCGGAGCCCGGCTGTGCTGACCCGCGAGCATCCGCGGAGCACCTGGATTCTAAAACTTTTCCCCAAACACGGTGTGCAGTGGGCAGGGCTGCACAGGCAGCACCGCCCGGGCCCCCCTCCAGCCGCCTCCGTGCCGGGCAGCCGCCAGTCCCGGGGCAGGGGAGAGGCCTCGGGGGTCCCGGCCCCAGGGCCTGCTGCGGGGAGGGGGCTTCTCCTTGGCTCCACGGGGGAACCTCCCCTGGTCAAAGCCCCCAGCTCCGGGGTTTGGCAGAGGGCTTCTGCACTCGCTTGTGCTCCCGCCAGTGCCGCTGCGCCCGGACATGGGGGG
>Ga0065711_1002132_pt1 | contig 36328 bp, 26 predicted proteins | sample Hoacrofraction12_FD_59098 | JGI IMG/M metagenome (GOLD analysis project Ga0065711, IMG submission 59098) | Hoatzin crop microbial communities from Cojedes, Venezuela - Epithelial fraction 12 v2 (version 2) | ecosystem: Host-associated > Birds > Digestive system > Esophagus > Crop | place...
GGGAGCTGGGCTTGTTCAGCCTGAAGAAGAGAAGGCTGCGAGGGGACCTAATAAATGCTTACAAATATCTGAAGGGTGGGTGTCAGGAGGTAGAGGCCACCTCTTTTCAGGGTGACAGAGCACTGGAACAGGCTGCCTGGGGAGGTTGTGGAGTCTCCTTCTCTGGAGATATTCAAGACCCTCCTGGACAAGGTCCTGTGCAGCCTACTGTAGGTGACCCTGCTTCGGCAGGGGGGTTGGACTAGATGACCCACAGAGGTCCCTTCCAACCCCGAACATTCTGTGTGATTCTGTGTCTCTGAACCAACAGCTAGAGGTTTTTTAATTGTTCCTTCCTCACAGCAGCAAGGAGACATTTATGCTGCCTCTCATGCTTGTGTATCTTCCTGAGGAGAGGAGGAGGGTGGTGGCGACAGCGTTGCAGTTACCTCCTTTCTTAGAGACATATTTCAATATCAGTTCTTAGTGAGAACAGTTGTGCAGTTTGAACATGGCAAAAGCCTGGGTCTGAACGAGTGTTATGGGGACTTCCTGATGACGTTTGGTTCAGCGTGGCATTGCCTTCAGTTAGGGGATTTGTTTTTGCTAAGTTTTTATAGGAGACAAGAAAGAAATAGAGATTGCAGAGTGTGAAAGACACCGTCTGCCTCAGTCACTGAGCTGACCTGGTGACCAGAACCAGTAGATGCGTGCTGCCATGAACGGATTCAGGGTAGATTAAGGTTTTTGACCTTTTACAGAGCATGTCCAAACAGTGATAGAATGTATTAAGCTTTGCAACTTGCCAAATCCCAGGCATATTTTCACAAGGACAGCAAAAGCAGTTCTCTTTGCCCCAGGGTAACGTACTTATGTAGAACTTCCAAAGAATACCAAAAGCCGTTCACAGTCTACCTTCTTCTTCAAAACAGCCTACCGAAGTTTTGCTGAAACTTGTCAAGTCAGGTTGGCTAGAGGTTGAACATCACCATGGAAAGGTGTTGTTTTGAACAATGAGATCTGTAACAGGCATAGCAACAGAAAAGCTCAGGTCCTGGAGTGGAAAGTGTCGAGACACCCTGACCATTGGTGTCTGTTGACATCTGCCTACAGTTTTGCCAGGGCAACCACTGTGAGCTCTTGTTTCTGAAAACTCTCCCAAGTGGAAAATGCTGTCGTTGTGTCTTGGTGTTACCTGGCTTCACTCAGGAGGAGTGGGCAACTTAAATGCACTAGGGATGGTGTCTTGGACTGTCTGAGTAAATTGTTTCACAAGATGCCACACACAGCTTGCGATTCAGTCAGGCTGGTCACCAGGTTTCCCCCTTTGGCAGCACATCCCTGTTCTTCAGTGCATGGTGTCAGGTGGTGGGACGCTGCAAGACACCTGAACCTACGTCCCAGTCTTAAAATAATTTTGACCAATTCACGTGAGCAGCCACATTTAAATCAGGACAAAAGGAAGTGGGTTTTGAGTCAAAATGATTCCAGCTACTTAGAATATTACGTTTATTGCCCAATTACTGTTCTTCAGAGCAGTTCTGCATATTGACTTTGGGGAGATAAAATAACCAAGAAAACAAATTAATGCAAATTTAAAGTGTACAGAGATTATTTCAGTCATTAGCATCAGTAGAAAAGACTAGTACAAGACTAAGTTGTGTACAGAGCAGCAGTGTGACTGAGTAAAAGTATGTTGTACAGGATGTAAAAGAGAAAAAAACCCAAACAACAGAAAAAGCCCTATAAGTTTCATTCATGTCTTTGCCAATGCCTATTTAAGCAACTTTAGGAATTCACTTTCTATCTTTTCTCTCCTTATTAGTAGAGAATAGTCCTGCTGACTTCATTTTTGTGAAGCACGTTGCTGTCTACATGTGGTCAGCCTTTTGTGGGGAGAAGGTGTTGGTGACATTGCAAACTTACAAGAGTGAAGGTGTTTGAAAACTAAATGTTGTTTGCGATTTATATTACTTGTGAGACAAAGCTATGGGTCCCTGGTGGGGAAAGGATGGTTTTTTCTTGATTGTTGACACTACTGTTACTGGAAGCAACTTGAAGCGTGACTGACAAGTAGTCTTCAGGCAGCATTGTGAAGTTTCATACTACGTTTCCATCTCTGTCACAACTGTTGGTGTGCCTGGTTCCTTGCTAGCACTTCAAAATATGAAATGTTATGCTCTTTTAATGCAGCCAGATATTTCTGAGGTGGTTGTATCCTACACAGTTGTTGAGTACTGAGAGAGAGATGGAGAGAGAGCACTCCAGCATGGACATGTTGATGGACCTCCTTGACCTTTGGTTTTGGCACACTATAATTTGGCCCCAGTACTTCCCTTCTTAGTCATTCTTTGGGATTGTACCAGCAGGGATCATTTAGGTAGGAACTGCTGCTGGTGTTCCTGGGTGCTAACAGAGTCAGTGCTACAAGGCTGGTTACAGCCAAGGATGGAGGTGCATGAGGGCCACTTCTGTGGCATTGCGGATTTGACTGACTCTCCTGCTCTGCTCTGCTCTGCTCTGCTCTGCTATGCAAGCTGCTAGCTCGGTGTCTTGCTGATAGGAGCTAGGAACCGAGTCCTGATCTGTGTTGGCAGCATTTTCAGTGGAGGAGCAATACCGTGAGCCAGCTGATGACAGTGAAACCCAGCTCTGGTAAATGCTAGGACCAAAAATACACTGTGGTAAAATGCAGCTCCTAATGTTGATAAGGCAGAGGAGAGGGTATGCAAGCAAGCCGGTGGATGCATCCTTTCACTGAGTGAATGGAGAAGTAAAATCAGTGGGCTGAGCATCTGTCTGTATGCTGGCTTGCAAAAGGAGACCAGAACTGCATTTTAACTGTTTCCTGAAGTTTCTGTTCAGAAAAGAGAGATGGGAAGCATCTGAAGAGCAGCATGAGTCCATTGCTGGTCTAGAAGTGGTCAGCTCAAATCAGGGAGCTCATCCTGCAAGGAGACTGGGAATACAGAACAGCTGGGTAAAAATACCGGATAGCGAATGGACACAGGGAGTGACGCTCTCGTGTGAAACTGTGTGGTGTGTCACATGGTGTTGAGTATCTTAGCTCAGCTGCAAGAATAGAAAGCGGGTGAAATGCAAAGCTGACTGTAGAGGAAAGCTTCTCGTAAAAGGGAAGGAGGAAAAGAGGGCTGAACCAAAACAGGTTATGAGCATGCCTGCCCGATCCTGATGACCAGGGTTTGGTTATACACAGGCTCTCTCGGAGTGCTCGCTGCTGCTGATGGTGTTAGCAGTCCCGTCTGCGTGCCGAGCACAGCTTGCCTGCGAATGTAGGTGAGGGCAAGGATGTTCAGTCCGGATTTGGCTGCACCTGTTTGTGAGCCCTGTTGTCATCAGTGGGTGGTTATAGGATAGACAGGCACCTGGAAGTGTGTTTCTTCTTCGATTACTTGTGAAAATGGTGTTGCTTTTTTAACATGGTAGGCACAGATTTTTTTTTTTTCTAAACTCTTCCCCTTAATCTTAAAACTACAGAAATACTTGCCTTCCGTATTTGAAAGATGTGTTAGAAGGCAGGAAGAGCTTTCCTTCTATTACCCTGAAGGAATACCAGAAGGTCCACTTGAGTCTGTGTGCACAAATAATGACTTTTATTCTGGATGCTGTGCAGCTTCCAATTCTGGTAGCTGTAGGGGACTGTGCTGGTCATGGGTTTTTTTCCCCAGGTGTGCTAGCTCTAATTATTAAACCCTTCGTTGTTATTTATGTTGATCTTCAGCTTTTGCTTTGTGATTCTGTCCAGCCAATTTCTTAACACTTCTGGTTTTTAAAACTTTGACCTTTATTAAGTAAAAAGGTCATTATGAGAAAAAGAACTACTTTGTGCAAGTGTCTGCAAGCCATATCCCATTTTCCCTTTATTTGTTCTCAGTTGCATGCTAATTCTGCTGGAGTAAATGGTTGAGTAAGCTACTGTTCCACTGGGGCAGAGGTATTTAAATCTGGCACTGTTGAAGTGCTGCTGGTACATGCAATTCGTTAGAGTGTTGGGAAGTAGTGAAATATTTTTTCTTGATTTTTCTTTGTTCACACACAAAGAAAGTTAAAAGTGGCACAGGACGGCTCATGCCTTTTTATTAAACCCTATGGTGGTTAACTTCACTTGAGTTACTCTGTGGGAGTCACGATACACCGGTATGGGCGCTGGCTCTACAGCATGCTGCCAAGTCTCTGAAGCACGACATCAACCTGGTTTGTATCAGATCTTCCCTGGCTCCTACATGGTACTGTTCTTGCCTGTACCACAGCGTGGCCATAGGAATGCTCCCAGCACTGTGCATCCTGCTATTAATAGAAGGGCTGGCGCAGTGGTTTCAGCCTTTGCTGCACCCAAGGGTGGCTTTTTTGAGGGAGAGAATTAAAGGGAGCGACAGGACACGTTGGTAGCAAAGTCAGACAGCCAGTGGGGAGGTGAGAGGGAGGAAAAGTTAAAAGAAAAGTCCTGCCTTTGCTGAGGAGGTGAAGCATCGTGCACTGAACCTCTGGTGAGCTGCGCCCGTCCCCCTGTGCGCCAGGAAAGGGGAGAGGAGGCTCTCCAGCCCTTTGCGGCTGGCAGCGAGTTGGCTCCCACTGCTTCTATGCCGCTTGCGATTTCGGCGTTGACTCATGTGGCGTTGGGCGAGGTGGAGATGGAAGAGCAGCAGGTCCTTCGGGGTCAGACACGCTGTGATGCTGTGGGGAAGGAGGCAGGAATGGTCATCGCAGGACAGAGGGAGGACCCGCAGGGATCCCTGGGAGCGAGGCAGGAGCGGCGTTCGCAGCGCTGCTGCTTTTCCATCACTCAGCTGCAGCAAGTGGTAGAGATTAGTGCAGCTGTTGGATGTTATTTCCCAGGGCCCTGAGTGTGGAGGCCAGGAAGGGGTTTTGATCCAAAAAGAGAGGAGTATCTGGACCTGAGTGGGGTTGCACAGGAGCAGAAACCAATTTGTGCGCTCTCATCTCCCTCCCTTTGCCTTGCCCCAACAGAAGTGAGAGAGAAGCAAAGGAATCCGTTCCTGAAGGGGAATATGTCTGTAACCTGCTAGTTTTTCTTTCATAGGTGGTGAAAGCCCTTATGTTTAAAACCATCCTTTCTCCATCTCCCCCTCCCTGTCGGCCTCCTCTGCAGCGCACGTTACTGGTGCGGAGGCTGGGAGCCTGCTCCTGTCCCTGGTGCAGACATGAGTCAAGTGCAGGGAATCACCTGTGTTTCTCTTCTGCCCAGGTGTATTATTTTTAGGTCAGCATAGCATTTTCTTTGCTGGTAAGGAGAGCCATATTAATTCAGCATAATGTGAGACAGAAGGGAGAATAATAACGACAAAGGTAGAAATTTATATACGGTACAGATTAGGGATTTCAGTGGGAGGAATTAGGTGACTTAATAACATAACTGTGTATTAACGACTTCTGTCTCAGGATATGTTTCATTCTTGTTTTGTTTTCCTTGCTTCTGTTTGTGGCAGTTGCTAAAGAGCACAGACCGGAAAGGAATGAAATGGTATCAAGCTTTTTATTTTAGATAAGGTCTAGAAATTAACACTGGTTTTATTTGTTGATGTGCACAACATGGGCAACATAATGAGTTGCATGGGTGAAAACTTCAGGTTTTTGTTCTACTCTTGTGTGGTTTCAGAAGTATAAGTACAAGAATGCTAAATGTTGCTTTCCCTGTCCCACTGCCAGTCTCAGTTAATGTAGACCATAGTGTTTGTTTAACTTCTTGGTGACAATGATGGATATAAATACTTGGCACTTGTGTCTTGACTACTGAAATGTAAAATTTAGGACTGAATGTTTTGACTGCGTTACCCTGAATCAAAATCAAGACTGATTAATTTTGCTTGAAATTTGGCTCTTTATTTCCTTTCTAAAGTGTATTTCCTTCTGTATAAGAAAAAAAAAGCTATTTCCATTGCTGACAAATTAGAATTGGCTCAGAGGAGAGAGTAATGCAAGGCAACGGGCATCGCTTATGTAAACTTTTCTTGCATAGGTGCCGCTTGTTATAAGTGTAGCAAATCCTGGCTTGCCTCTTGAACGAGCTGCACAAAGCATTGACTATTTCTTAAAGCCTGTTAAAATGCTTTTAAATCCTAATTAGCATTACAGATTTCAAGAATACTAACTTATTTTAGTAGAAAGCTTTTTAATGGTGTGTTTTTACACAGAGACCTTGTCTACACTTAAAAAAAAACCCAAACGATAAAGGTGCACTGGTGTAGTAATAATTAAACAGACTTGCCTGGCGTGACATGTGGCCTGAGCACCAAGGTCAGCCTGGTCATTGCACTGTCATCGCACAGTTAGATTTCGGTTTGCTTTTGTGTTTTAGCAGTTCTATTTTCTCACCTGCATGCTTTGTACACCCCTGCCAGCGAGCCAGAGCCCTGGTGTTACGTTTACATTGTACAGGTGTGAACAACAATGAAACGTAAAGGCAGCTGAGAATGAAGCTCATTTTAAAGCGGTCTTACCTGCTAAAAGCAATTTTTTCCTTTTTGTTTAGAATTGAATCTCTCTACTTGGAACTGAACAGCTTTCTTCTCTCTGCTCTGTAATCGTATATATAGAATGGAAAACTGTGGCCAAGACTAGCAATCACGTGATAACACAGCAGCTTTTATTTGCTACATCTGGAAACTTACCTTGCAAGTGGAGTGCATTTAGCTCTCAGGTGTTCAGCCATTGCTCTGCCTGTTCTGCTAACAACCTCAGAACCTGTTCCGATCTCCGTTCTCTGTAGCCATACCATCCGTGTTTGAATTGGCACTGCACGTGAGCAGACTTGTGAAATTGTAAGGAGAGGGGGTTTTTTTGGTGTTTTGTTTTTTTTGAAGTTCATCATGAGCAAAGTATTACCATCTGTTTCAGATGCTTTATTTGATATGCTGGACTTTTCAGACTTTCCACAATTATTTAACTTTTTTTTTTTAAAAAAAAAGAGTTTAAGCAAGATGAAAAAATGTTCATATCACCTAGGATTCCTTCCTCTTGTCTTGTTTAGACTGTGGGTTTAGATTTAAAAATACTGTAGGCATTGATACTACCTGAAGACAGAAAATAGTACTGATGACAAAACACAGAAACCAATGGTTAGGCTTCCTTGCAAAAAATTAATGCTTCCAGTTAAGGCGTTGTTAGACATGGCAGCTTACTCCGTTTTAAATTAACACAAGCCTTAGTCAATACACATGATGCTTGCCTTAACTAATTAGGTTTTGAAGCTTAGTACCTGTAAGGTTTTTTGGAGGTGGCACCTGTCTGTATCTGCATCTGCATTGCTGGTTGTATTCAAAGCTGTCATTTTAGGACAAACTCGGACTCCCTTTGCTCAAGGTGAGAGAGAGGGAACTCAACAAAAACATACACACACAGAGGAAAGAAACGTCGTGCATACACTTGGGCAGATGGGCCATGTATTTTAAGTACCTTGCATCCGTAGCGGAGACTGACAAGCCCAAGTGAGGTCTGTGGAGCCTGACGTCCCGAGCCGGCTGTCCGGTGGCACCCCCAGGCATCAGAGCGGCTCTGCGATGACCTTCCCTTGCCCTTGGGGATCAGCGCGGGCGCTGGAGCCTGCCTGGGGACCCTGCCCTGGAGGGGCTGTGCCCACCTCTCTCCCAGAGGGCTTGCCTCGGGCTGTTCCCATTCCAGCTCTCCCAGCTGCTGCCGTGGAGGCAGGGAGGGCACCCACACATCCCTCCCGTGCCCCAGCTCCTGGGTGATCCTGCAAACCGTGATACTGGGGAGGGTGCTGAGCCAGGGCGTGGTGCATTTATGTGCCCTGAAGTGCCCGCATCTTGAGGTGACAGGTGTGATTTGTCTGGATGTTTCTTTTTTCAGCCAGGAATGGAAAAAGAGCTTAATCTTTTCCCAACATTTCTTTTTGCTTGCTGATCCTTCACTCACACCAAGAAAAATAGAAGACTAAGGACGAAAGAGAAGAATGCAAAAGGGTGTTTATGTGTTGTGAAAGAGAGAAAGTACATGTTCCTTTTTCAATATGTATTACTCTTGGTTTGGGAGAAGGGAGGCGGTTCCCTTTGCATGGAAAACACCATTTTTAAATTGCAAATTTTTACTGTCCTGAGGCATAGTAGTTGATACAGGTGTACTACGAAGGACTTTCACACGGGTCTCTGCTCTGAAAGATTTACTCTCGAGTGCAGCTTTTGACAGGAGCCCTAAAATAAACCAGTGCTTAAAATCAGCATGTCACACAGTCCATGGAGGTGAGGGAGAGTAAGATGGACGAGGCACACCTCCCCGCTGTGTGGGAGGGCTGGCTGCCTGCCTGGGAGCGCTGGCTCCTGCTCAGCCCAAATCCTGGGGGTACCGTGGCAGGCGCCAGCTCTCCCAGTAGCTCTGTGGTCCCGTCCATGGTGGCTGTGCCTGCCCCATCATGCACGAGGGGACACGGCCGCGGCACTGGGTTGCTGGTCCAGGGGAGGCCCGGCACATCGGGGACCCTGGAGCTGCCTCAGGACACCCCAAGGTGAGGCTGTGCGTCCCTCTGCAGAGCAGCTGGCCCCACGGACCGCCGGCGATGCTCCCGCTGGTACAGGAGCATTGCTTGCAAGGCCTCGTTGTCTGTCTGCTGGTGTACCAGGAAGAGTGTGCCAGAAGCATTGCTTGCTTTCACACCAGGTGTTTTCATCACCTCTAAAAAGGATTTTATTTCAGTAGCCTGCAAGCTCTACAGGTGACTGCTCTAACCCTTTCATGCTCTCCTTCCCCCAGTGGATTTGGTGGTTGTGCGTTTGTGTTTTCACTGAAGATGAAAGCTTTGCATCATGGAGTAGGTGCTGCCAAGTGAGCTGGAGGAGAGCCGTAGATCCTGACGCTGGAGGAGCGCTATGTGTTGGCATTCCCGCTCCCTACCAGAGACTGTTGTCACCATTAGCAGTCCTCCTTAAGTGAACAGTTGCTTTGTAAATGGCAGTGGTTCGGTATTTAATGGAATGCAGGGACTATGCTGGCAATAATTCTAAAGGTAGGATGCAAGTGAATTGACAGGGGAGATAAAACAAATTAAACGTCCAGTGCATAATATTCATGTTCCAGCCTTCTGGGTACCGTGATAACAGAGGCTATGTTACATATACTTCACACTTGCTTCTTTCAGCACTCAGAGACTATGAGTCCAGTTGCTTTGTGGCTGACTTGATTATCTCTTCATTTTCAGGGAATAAAAAAGGTCTGTGGAAGTTTATGTAGTGCTAAAAAGAACAACAATGGGAGCTTGTTAGGGACTGGACAGGGAGGGGGTGGTTTCAGGATTTTGTCAGAAGTCGTTTCTAATTGCAGGATGTTTTTTTAATGAGTAGGCATATGTCCTTTTCCTTGATGTGGAGGGCGAAGACAGTATGGGGAGAACTAACGCAGGGGGAGACGTGAAAATCTCCTAGTGCATATGACATCCTCGCTGACAAAATCTGACTGCTTCGTGTTCACTGGTGTTTACTTCTGAGCAACCCATCCATTGGTTGCAAGCTGGAACTGTGCCTGCAAGGAACCGTGTTGAGTGAAGCTGTGTGTCACTTGTTGAATATGGAGTGGACGTGACCTGTCACGCTACAGAGCTCAAATCCCAGATATTGAAAAGGCGGTAGGCGTGTTTGTTGACGTGTTGGCCAAATGTTGCCCCGTAGTCCTTACTGCCTGCAGCACAGCTGCGTTTCCAACACCTTTGATGGCTCAACACAAGTCTACTTGGTGCAAGAAACTTTTGTTTAGCTGAATTTGGGATTTGAGAACTTAAGAAAAACAAGAAATCATAGCAATAAAGTGTGGGTAGGAGACGACGTTGCTTCTGCATTTTTCTTTGGGGCACGCTGGCTGTGAAGGGGGTGTATGAGTGTCAGAAGCTTTGAACCTGTTTGAGGTCTTCCTCCTCTGACCCTGCTCCCCTGCCAGGAGTGCTAGTTTTCCTTTTGAAATGGTGTATTTCTCCTAACAGCTTTGAGAAAAGTCAGTGAAAGTTTATGGAAAGGCAGTGCAGAGAAAATTCATACACGAGTATTTGGGTGGTGTTCAGTAGTATGTTTTAAGCAGTAAGTAAAAAAGGTGCTATTTATACATTTGCAGCTGCCTGCTGCTTAGGTCTGATTTAGCCTCTCCTTGTCACTGGTGGTTTTTAAAATGTCTTTTATTTTAATAGTACTTTTTAGTAAAAATGAAATGGTGTAAAGCCGTTGAAATATTTTATGTTGGACAATGGGAAGGTTGTCAGAAGGCTGTGGTCTCAGCTGCCACTTTGCCGTCTGGCCACGACGGACACTCAGTTCTCACGTGCTATGTTCTTTAAACTTCCAATGCGCTTAATAGCCAGTAACTGGTAGAGAGTGACTGTGACTGAAATGGCCTTTCTGTGGTGATAGGCATTTGATGTGCTGAGGCTTTGTTTTGCATTTAGCAGGTTCTTCGTACCATGGGGTGAGAGGAAGGAGGCTGTCCTAATCCAAGAAGAATGCTAGTTCTTAAGCTTGCAGCAGTCAGTAAAGTAATTTTTATTTTATTCCTTTCCTTTCCAGGTGTGACATCTGTTGTATTACCTTTCGTACTCATCGGGGATTACTGCGCCATAATGCAGTTATCCACAAGCAGCTTCCCAGAGATCCCATGGGAAAGCCTTTCATTCAGAACAACCCTTCGATTCCGGCAGGCTTCCATGACTTGGGATTCACGGACTTCTCCTGTAGGAAGTTCCCCCGCATTTCTCAGGTACTCTCTGTTCTTCATAGCTTAAGGTACCAGCTGATTCAGTGCGTATCTTCTGAATTCACTGATGAGAGACTCATCCTCGATGAGGCAGAGACTGGCTGTAGAATGTTTTGTGGACAGCACATTACCACTGTCTGTGTAGGCTTCAAACACTTTCTGCCTTTCCTTTTTTTCTTTTTTCATCTATAGAATATTTGGGTTATTTTTTTTCAGCATTCCAGCGGATAACTATTGGTGTAAAGATCTATAAAAATATTGTAAAGGATAACTTTGGTGATGTTAGATCCTTGAACCTTCCAGCCTGCCCATTAGTTCTCTCTTTCCCAAACCCATCCTACATCTAAAATCCATAGGGAGAACACATGGTAAGGAAGACATTATTTATTTTAATTTACTGTGACAAGGATGTAGTTGTGGTGTGAAAGATTTTACCACAAAAAACTTTAGGAAGTCACCTTACTGAATGGTGACATGTTCAGCGATTTCTTCACAAAACACTCCCAAGCACATTTCCATTATGTTCCTTATGTGAGGTCTGAAGATTTTGCACCTTTGAGGGAGAGTGGCTGGGGAAAGGCAGGGAGGTGGTCTGTAAATATTTTTTCTGAGAGCCATAAAGCTTTCTGTAGGATGGTGTTATTCCTCCCTCTGTCAAACCTTACCTGCCTTAGTTTGGGTCTGGATGAAGCTGCTTATATATCTGAAAGAAAAAGAAATAAATCGACAGCACAATCCAGCAGGACCATGCTTATTCAGTGTCTGCACTTTTCTCATTCTACTTGGGTTATAGCATTGATATCCAGCTCTTCTGGCTGCAAGGTGGTAGACCTGAAATTTGCTGCTGGTCCTGGGGAGCAAGTAGGTCATTCTGTAACTCTAGCGTTGAGTTTTGGTGTAAAAGTTACAAAAGGAGTAGAGAGTACTTTTTAAACAACTTGCTTTTATTTCCTTTGTAACTAATGGCAGACATTTAAAGTTACTAAGGGATTTGAATGTTGGGACTTTCCTTTTGTAATAATTGTGCTTGTACTACGAGGCAAGACCTATGAAGTATCTGAACAAAGTGTGTAGAGTATATAAAGATCGTGCCAGCCCTCTGCTTAATTTATTATTTGTACTCTTTTTTCATGTGGAAGCTTTGCAACATGTGAGCTATCTGGGTAGCATTTAAATACAGCATTCGGATTCATGATCATTTTTAGGGACAGGTATAAAATCCATTTGTGAACTTAGTATTTTTCTTGGGAGAATAAATGTAAACAGACTTCACTAACCAAAAGCCTGCTTTGGGCTCTGCGTTTCATTGATTTGCTTTTGAGGGTATTACTTTGGTTGGTTTATGTTTTGTCTTCTTGGAATCCTTTTTTTTTCTCATTTCCTCCTAGTTTCTTTGTAGTAGTAAAGCTAAAGGGGGTAGTCCTGCTGCTCAGCTTACTGAAGTTTGCTGTATAGTCTGCTGAGGCTCCTGTCCTGTCAGTGAAGTGAGAGGGGTTTCTGGAAGGGAAGTTCAGAATGGAAAAGTATTTGGGAGTCTGAAAAGCCCTCTGAAGGAGTTTGCCTTTATAGAAGGGAACTTCAGGAGAATAAACCCCTAATTCAGATACACCACTTAGGTGACTAAAGGCTGTGGAGCAGGAATGTCTCCATGCCAGGTAGGTGGTGCATGCTTTAAACTCCTTAACTTGGGCAGTGTGAGAGAGAGTGAACTGGTTTTGTTTTGCAGCAGCATGTGATGCCTTTCCAGTTTGAGATGTCTGCTCTAAATATTTTTTCATGTCTTGCAGGTCTGGTGTGAAACGAATTTGCGAAGGTGCATCAGTGACTTCCATCGATTTATCTGTGAGACGTGTAACAAGGCATTCCCCATGCTTTCGGCGCTCAAACTGCACACAGAAACTCATGTGGTGGATCAGGGAAAAGACAAGCACAAGACACAGTCCACGACCCCACCCAGCGAGAACCCAGACCAGAAAGCCTTCATGGCATCCTTGGGCCTACAGTACACCAAAGACATCAAGCCTGTCAAGCAGGAGGACAATACACAAGATGAGCTCCAAGAAATGCGGCTCAGAGCACTGAAGAGTAACCTACCTCAAGAACCTGGCAGCACCGGTCTGCTCAGCCTCTCTCCTCTGGAAGCTGCCTCTGTGGGAGGGTCATTTTCGGTCCTTCCCCCTACGAAAGAAAACATAAAGCTCCTCTCGCTGCAGCCTTTCCAGAAGGGTTTTATCATCCAGCCTGACAGCAGTATTGTGGTAAAACCCATCTCCAATGAGTCTGCCATTGAGCTGGCAGACATTCAGCAGATCTTGAAGATGGCTTCTTCCGCTCCTCCTCAGATCAGTCTTCCTCCACTTTCTAAGGCACCTTCTGTCCCTGTACAGTCCATTTTCAAGCATATGCCGCCGCTGAAGCCAAAGCCTTTGGTAACTCCCCGCACAGTTGTCGCAACCTCTACACCTCCTCCTCTTATCAGTGCCCAGCAAGCCTCCCCTGGCTGCATCAGCCCAAGCCTCCCACCTCCCCCTCTGAGGCTGATCAAGAACTCGCTGGAGTCCTCCTCCAACTCTCACCTCCTCCAGCCAGGAGCCAAATCGAGTCCTTCCTCGCAGTTGCTCCTCCAACCCAAAGTAGAGCCTTTAACTCAGCACGAGATGAAGACACAACTGGAGCAGGACAGCATCATTGAAGCTCTCCTGCCTCTGAGTATGGAAGCCAAGATCAAGCAAGAGGTCACAGAAGGAGACCTCAAAGCCATCATTGCAGGGGCAGCGAACAAGAAAGCCCCAACCATGAGGAAAGTTTTGTACCCCTGCCGTTTCTGTGACCAGGTGTTTGCCTTCTCTGGTGTCTTGAGAGCTCACATCCGTTCTCACTTGGGTATTTCCCCGTACCAATGCAACATCTGTGACTACATCGCAGCTGACAAGGCAGCGTTGATCCGGCACCTGCGGACGCACAGCGGGGAGAGGCCTTACATCTGTAAAATCTGCCACTACCCGTTCACAGTGAAAGCCAATTGTGAGAGGCACTTGCGAAAGAAGCACCTCAAAGTGACCAGGAAGGATATAGAGAAGAACATCGAATATGTCACCAGCAATGCTGCAGAGATGGTGGATGCCTTCTGCTCCCCAGACACTGTGTGCAAGCTGTGTGGTGAGGACCTGAAGCATTACCGGGCCCTCCGCATTCACATGAGGACACACAGCGGCTGCCAGAAGAGGAAGCCGTTTGAGTGCAAGGAGTGTGGCACAGCCTTTTCAGCCAAGAGGAACTGCATTCACCATATCCTCAAGCAGCACTTGCATGTGCAAGAAAGGGAGATTGAGAATTACATCTTAGCAGTGGACTGCAGTGCCCAGGAAAGCCAGACAGACCCTCCTTTATTGGAGGACAGCACTTACATGGACCACAAGCCCATGACGCCTTTCCTGGAGCCACAAAACGGCTTCTTGCTTGGGACTTCCTCTCACGTTCCCATCAAACTTGAACCTGCAGGCAACTTCCCGATGGATTTTGATGAGCCATTGGATTTCTCTCAGAAGAACAAAACCATGAGTGCTGTGCAAGTGAAGCAGGAGAGCCTGTTTGGCTCTTCTCCCCTGTCCCTCTATGACTGTTCCATGGAGCCTATTGACCTGTCTATCCCCAAAGTCCTGAAGAAGGATAAAGATGATGTCCCATGTGAAGCCAGGAATGAAGAGCTGGCTGCTTCTGGGAACAGTGATAAAGCTTATAACTGTCTGCAGTGTCCTTTGGTTTTTGGTGCCAATGGGAACTCAGAGAAGAGCAGGTCTGTCATACATCCCCAGCCACTGAAAGGTTCATTGCATTTGACTGTCCCGATCATTTCGCCGGCTCTCCTTGGCAGTTCTGCCTTGCTGAGACCCTTGAGGCCTAAACCGCCACCGCCACCTCTCTTGCCAAAGCCTCCAGTAACTAAAGAGCTGCCGCCGTTGGCTTCCATTGCACAGATCATTTCATCTGTGTCTTCTGCTCCCGCTTTGCTGAGAACGGAGGCTGCAGATGCCAGTCCCAAGGCGGTGGGCAGCTCCACTGGGTGTGACAAATCAGGGAACGCCAAAGCAAAAGTGACAATCATGACTGCTGTTCAGAGAGATGGCAGCCTGCCCGGTGACCCGACTCAGGCGTGTGATCCAGAGCAGTCTCCCATTGCTGATGCTGGGTTGACTAAGAAAAGAGGTAGAAAGAAAGGAACGAAAAATAAGCCTAAACTTAGCAGTGGCGTGGATCTGGAGTCAAGTGGGGAGTTTGCCAGCATAGAGAAGATGCTGGCTACCACAGACACTAATAAATTTAGCCCGTTTCTGCAGTCCACTGACAATTTCAAGGAAGAAAGCAGCAGAAATGGAACAAGTGAGGATGAGAAGGAAACTGCTGAAGATAATCTGCTGAGAGGGAAGAGGAACGCTTACTCAGACTGCCTGCAAAATATCGCCTGTCCTTACTGTCCTCGAGTCTTCCCGTGGGCAAATTCTCTGCAGCGACACATGCTCACTCACACAGGTAAGAGAGCCTGGTGCTCACGGTGGACTCTAGCCCCTGAGGATCTTTCTCGTGGAAGGGCCTCCTCGTGGAGGGGTCGTCCTTTCTTGTCCTCCCTCTGATATCTGTATGGTATTCTTTGTTGTTTTGCAAATTCCCAGCCGTTGCTGTTGTATAGTGCTGTTGGTAGATTTTTCAGTAATGGAATAATCTCTGTGCCTTTGAGGATAAAGGGGTCAAATTAAACTGTTAAAACAGATTTGACTTCAGTGGCATAACTTAGTGTACCTGAGAAGAGACTCTGATTTCAGGTGTTCTGTTATTGTTGTCTTGCCTGGGAGGTGAACGTGTGTGTTGAATATTTCTTTGTGCCTTACATGGTTTATTTGGCTGCTTCCAGTGGCTGTTTGTCTGCACCGGTAACGATAAAAATATCCATAAAAATGAGAGCAAAGAAGTATAGAATTGTGGCAGGAAAACAAAATAATATAGTGTTTAGCATTTTTTTTCTTGCGGTGGATTTTATTTGACAGATCAAAGAAGGAGGATGCGAGAAACATCATCCTGAGCATTACATAGTAGTAGCTTGCCTCTAGGAAATGTTGATTCTCAGTGCTGGACAACTGAAGGTGGGCTTGTGCTCTAAGGTGTGGAGATGCACGTGGAGTCTTTAATATTGTGCCACTGTGTAAGTAACCTCAAACCTGGTGTAAACAAAAGGAGGAATTGGGGAGGGAGATTTATTCTAGGTTTGGGGTTATTTTTCATTCTTCACTATAAAGGAAATACTGCGTTGAATGCTGTGCCGATTTGAAGTTCACTCCATTTTCCACCCACACTGTAATAAAGTAATTAATCAATTCTCATCCCACTCAGAGAGAGAGAACACAAAGCTGTACTTGCTGTTGCTGCCTTTAATGTCAGTCACGGTTGTTGATATTATTTGCTTCATGATGCAATCGCAACTCCTGACATAAAGAAGTTAGGAATATTTGTGAGAAACATAGGGGGTTTGAGTACAGCCTCATAAAAGGTAACTTCATTTTTTTGAAGGAATTGAGGTTTCCTCAAGCAGCTGATGCGTGTGTGTGCTAAAGAGGGAAACCTGAAGAGGTAAAAGAGGTTAGCTAGGAGGTTTAAAGGGAATCTGAGCTGTGGAGCAGTCCCTATTACAGTTTGCTTTGGGTGACGTGAGGACATAACTTGCAAGGTATGAGTGCAACAGTGAGGCTATTGTCTTCTGGCCTTCAGAGACCAAATTATTTCATCTTATTAAGCATACAGTTTACTTTCAGTGGTGAAGGAGAGCTCTTTATTTGTATCAATTGTTTTCTAACACCCTGCTCTCCAAAAAAAATACGTAGTTACTGAAGAACTGTTCATGAGACAGAAAACAATAGAGAGGCTTTTCCCAGGCTGAGGGGTTTGACCTGCTAATTGATGGCAGGCTTCCAAGGCAGCAACGCTGGTGTAAACCCTTAATGAAGACAGGAAAATGCACTTGGCCATGAGTTATACTGGTAAAACTTGTCTCCCCCACCACCACCGGGCTTGGAAGGAGACACTGTCCTTTCAGAAAGCCTGTGCTGCAATCCCCACAAGAAAGGCAAGCGACTGCGGCTGTAGCAGGGCTGGATCCTCAGTGGGGGTACAAGATTTTTGGTGCTGCTACGGCAGTGGCAATAATCAGATTCCGGCTGGTGCAACTGTGGCAATGATAATACTGAGCTTTTTTTGCATCATCATCAGAGCAGTGTTGAGGGAGACTTGTTGCTGGAGGACCACCACACAGCAAGCTTTGACTGGCCTTGGGGCATCTCCTTGCAGGTGACGCCAGCACCTGAGGCTTGCTGGAGGGGAGAGGGAAAGGTAGGAAGGCTAGGAAGGTGGAGGAGATTTAGGCCAGGGAGGTGGTGCCAAAGCAAGCACTCGGATGCATTCAGGTGGAGCAAGCCCTGTGTTTTTGTGGTGTCAGGAGCTGGTGGCATGGGAGGAGTTTGACAGCTGTGTGGTAGATACAGCAATGTGTTGGCTTTGTGTTCTGGGTGGGCGAGTTGGTTTTCCGATGGAGACATCTACAGTGTCCTGGTGCAACGCACCGTTTCTGCCCCCACCTATTGCATGGGCAGTGACTTGTTAGGTAGCTCTTTTTTAAAAGGAGTTAAGCAAAATTTCTATTCACTAATCTTATTATAAAGAGAGAAGGGGAACTTCTGGTCTGGGCTCGATGGCTGCTCCCTGACCTGGGGGGAGAAGGGGCCAAGAAGCTGATGTGAATGGGGTAGATGAGGGTGCAGGTGATCTGCTTCCAAACTGCATGTGTTGGGTATCTGCTCCACAGGGAATTCACTGCAGGCAGGCTGGTCCATTCTCCTGGGTTTCTGTAGGACCTTGCTATCAAAAAAAATGAGGCAGTCATCTGAGCTAAAAAGTGGCAACTGGCTCTTCTCCATCCTTCTGTAGGGAAATTGGTATTGGAGTAGTTTATGTAAATAGTCTAAGCTAATAATGCATGAGCATGGTTGAGGAAAAGGCATATGATTTTGAGCATTTAAGTAGTACCTGTATATTACCAGTTTTAAACTGCTGTGTTTATACAGACATGAAAAGATTTTTGAAAGTGTGTCTTTAATGTTCTATAATATTTCGACATGGAGGACTCCTTCCATGTGGTGTTAAAATCGTGTTTAGCTTTTGTGGAAGTGTGAAAATGCATATGCTACCACTAACCCACATCCCTCATGCAGCCAGAAGTGTCTCTCGTGAAAGCTTTCACCCTGCTTATTCTTGCTTCAACACCACTGTGTATTTTTTAGTTCAAAAGCTATTCCCTGAAGAAGCATACACCTTCCTCACCCTCGCCGGTTTTTATTTTAATACAAAGCTCACAAGGGGGACACTGGGAATTTGGCATAGCTTCATTTTATACAGTGTTTAACACGGTGTCTGTGTTTTGTTTGAACATGCTTGAACACTTGCTTTTAATACTTTCTTTCTCTTTATGTCTTTCTTGTTTAATTTACTCCTCTGTGTTCAGCTTGGTTTGCCTTTCTTTTTTGCTGTTCTCTCCTGCTCTTGACTTTTTTCATTCTCAGAGGAGCAAGTAAGATGTGACCTGCAGGTGGTGCAGTTAATTTCGCTCCTTTTATGGCGTGTGCATCAGACTAGGTTTTATACAAAATTAAAATAATGGTCTTTTTTGGCCATTCATTTGTTATGGATAACCTCAATCTGTTCACAAAGAATCACTTGAGGATATTTTCAGAGTGATATTGCCAGATCTTATTTGGCCCAAGATTATTTTTTGTAGAAAGTGAGATTTTGTATTGTTTTGCTGTTTCAACAGGAATGAACTGTAAAAGAAAATATCTATAAGCAAAATAAAGTAATAAAAAAATAGAATGCAGTCATACCTAGCCCATGAACCTGAACGTTTCCTGTTGATTGGAGGACACAAGTCACATAAAAGAGAAGAGGACTGGAGGCGTTTTTAATATTTGCTTTTATGACTTAAGTCACAGTGAAATTGTAGACATATTTACTCCGCGACATTTGTCCTTACCATGGAGAGAATGTGTTTCCACTAGGACAACAATGGCAGGAGATATTTTAATTAAGGAATGATCTTCTTATGTGCTTTGGTTGTTTAGATGACCCTTTATGTTGAAAAAGACTTGCTTCAAATGACTGCCTTCCGTGAAGTGTCCAGCTTAGACTAGTCCTGCTGTGCTGCTAACCAAGTTTTACAGTCAGTTCTGAGTCAATATGTAGGCACAGATGTGTTTTAATCCAGGCCATGACCATTCTTACAGAAAAAGTTAATACAAAATTAAATCACATTGCACTTAAACTGACTGTTTAGGTTACTCTCTAGTGAGTAACTGTGTTTTATCACAAGAGCAGGTGCCTTTAAGGGACAATACAGGAAGCACTGAAAACTGCTTTTTTGAATGATATATTTTGTGCCTTTAAAAGTGACATTTTTGGAAAGCATTCTGGTTACCATTTGGGAATAGGACTGTAACTTGGGGTGGGACAATTGGAATTTGCACAGTAAGCAGGATTTTTGTTTGGGTTTTGAGACCTCCAACTAGGACGCTTGTGTGGAAAGAAGATTATCTTATCTGTTGTAAGTATTGGTCTGTATGACAAATATTTAGTTGGTAGGAAAGTTTTAAAGGCTGAAAATATGAGAAAATTGTGACCTGAAATGCAGGTTGTGTTTCAAGTAATTAATCCCCAGCTAATCCTGTCATTGCATGCTTGAAAAGAAATGTGGAAAGGAATTGGGCTATCATGAAGCAAAAGGACTTCTGCTCAACTTTGAAGTTCTGTTTTTTATTTGCGTTGTGAATGAAGCCAAATAAAAGTGCAGAAAGTGGGGGTATTCGCAACCAGAAATTTATGGTTGACTTAGCAGGCATCTAAAAAGAAAGAATGACTTGAAAGCCTACAAAAAGCAGTGCCTTGGTGCTTCTAAAAAGTTGTGTTGACACTGGAAGAAAATAAAGACAGAGAAACAGCGCCTGAGATGACTGTGAGATGCGGGGAATCCCTCGTACGGGTTGAGACATTAACTAGAACAGAACCAACTTGTGGAAGATTAAAGTGAGAAACATACCCACAGTGTTGTAGTAAAGAGGCTGCTGGCAGCGGATCAGGGGACGTCCAGAGGTTTTGGGTGTCAGGCAGAAGGTGTGACAAGGGCTGGTCTCCCTTTACAAGTAACTATCCTCACAATCTCTGTCTTTATCATGAAGATGCCTTGCAGGACCGCTTTCCCCGTTGCACTGCGTGATCCTGGATTTTCTTTCAACTCTTCTGTACTCAATCCTCTCCCTTGTTGTAGTCATTTAAATGAATTACAGACATGAAAAACTTTCTCCTGTGGGGAAGTAGCTGATTGCTTATTCAACATACAGGTCTTGATTCCACTGGAGTCGATGGAAAGATGCCCTGTGGCTTTGATGGAAGCTTGTGTCAGATTCGCATGGGTGATAGACTTCTCAGGAGAGAGCCTGCTGTTGAGGAGCTTGCACTCGGGACGTTGTAGTTGGTCACCAAGCAGTAAAGGGGGAAAAGGAAAAAAAAAAAACCAAAACCAAAGAAGTTTCTTATTACACATGAGAAGGACAGACAGACATACTTTTTTTCTTCTGTCAGGCCAGAAGCCCTTCCCCTGTCAAAAATGTGGTAGTGTCTTTTCTACCAAATCTAACGGAATTTGCACAAACCTGGCGTTGCCAGCTGCTGCCTGAGGAGGAGTGTGCTCATCCCCAGTGTACGGAAGAGGATGCTGGATCTTACCGTGGCACATGCAGTCTTTCCCCGCCATTGAGCAGAGCAAGCCCAGGTTGTGTTTGGTCGGGCTGAACGCTACAGACTGGTGAAGCATAAGGACGTGCAAAGTGCCCTGCCACATTAGAGCAGTGGTGCACCCAGCCAAGCTCTTGTGTCCCCGATGGTGGCCGCAGGATGTGCTATTCAGGGTGACCATATGGGCCTGGCCACTTCCTGATGTCTGTTCCTCTGGGTGCTCTGTCAGCGTCCACAACTGCCGCACTGGGAGTGCGTGTGGGAGGGCACATCCCTGCCTGCTCCCTTCACTACCTGTCTGTGGACCTGATGTCTGCAAGTCTCTCCGATCGCTTTCTGAACACCCTCATGCTGTCTGCCTCCAACCTGATCTGGTGTCAAGCACCAGAAGTTCACTACCTGCTGTGTAAGGAACTACTTTTTTAATCTGTTTTCAGCTGATCCTCTGCCAGTTTCTGAGACACCCCCCCCTTACTTCCAGTCTTGCAGCACTTGGTGAACTGCAGTTCTGCATGCGCCCTCTCAGCTGCCTTCACGATTTGTAAACCTCAATCCTAACACCCCCTTCTCTCCTTCAAAGTGAGAAGCCTGAGCCTGTCTGGTGTCTCCCTGCAGGGCAGCTGGATCGGGTTTGCTGTGTGCTATCTGCAACGCAACTATCTCCTTCCTTGTGGCGTGGGGACCAGAAGCGCACACACCACCTGAAACAAGGGCACACCAGGGCTTTACGCAGCAGCAAAGGGACACCCTTGGTCTTGCTCTCAGTACCCTTGCTCGTGGTACCCAGTGTTTCTCAGCTGTAGTTTGGCTGCTGCTGCAGGCCAAGCTGGTGATCCTGGAGAGCTGCCAGTGATGGCTCAAAGACCTCCTGCCTGAAGGTACCTGCCAGTACTCTATTCAGCCCATCACCCCGTCCAGAGGTGTTTTACCTTATATTCATATGCATTGAAGCTCACTTGCGATTGTATTGCCCCCTCTGTTTGGAGAGTTTAGCAGCGAAGGAGATTGATTGTCAGATCACACAAGGCTTCGTTGTAGGCAGGCAAGCAGCATTTAGTCAGGAAGGACAAGCTGACATGAAACCAAGGCCGAGCGAAGTCACTCTGAGCTTTTCTGTGCTGACCAAATGGGATGGATGCAAGAAGGAAGCTCAGCAGATCGTGTTAGAAGTCCCTTGCCTGACAAGTTTTTGCACAAGGGAGCCATTGCTGTAAGGTGTTCACACCTCCAGGAGAGACGGGGTGACTTTGGGTCAGTTTCACGGGAGAGTTGTTGAAGTAACAAGCCTAAAAGCAGCAAGAAGTTGGCTCTGTGCGTCACGCTGGTTAAAAATTATGGAGGAGTTGTTACTCTCAACCTCAGGGTAGCTGCTGATCAGATTGCACAAAACCCCGTGTACAGGATTTTCCTCTTGCATGTCCCAGCTCCTGTTTGTTTGGGAGAGCCTGGTGTCTTCCCAGCCTCTCTCATCCTTATTTCTTCTGTTCAATACAGCGGGTTGCCTTGCAGTGATTCAAATGTAGTAATACAGGTCTCAGTACTAGTCTGGCATTCAAATCTGCCATGCTAGGGACATGTTACGACGTGATTTGATCTTGCCTATCATGAAGGGACTAGGTTGCCTTGTTACCATGTTAACAGCCTGTAACTTCACAGGGCTGTAGCACGGTATCTGGGGTGTCACGTGGGCTCACCCTGCCTGTGCAGACAACAGATGGCTACAGCGTGAGAGAGGAAGACTCATGTTATAACATGATCCCTTCCCAGAACAAAAGTCTGCAGAAAGGGCTCAGAAAGCACTCACCGCTGACGGTCTTCATGGCAGAAGCTAACGTATCCTGCTCGGGTCTGTTGAAAACTTTCTTCGTAGTCAGAGGGATCCTAACGCAGCTCAGTTAGTCAGTGGGGTGAGGAGGCCCTGGCACAGCACGGAGGATGGGTAGGACCTTGGTGTAACATAGATGTTGTTCTTAGCAGCCGGCACCGGGCTGGTCGGAGTGGTTTGACCTGCTCCTGGAGGCAGAGCCTTGGGCCACGGATGGATAACATAGAGCACTTATTGGCCATACTGGCTCGACCTGTTCCCAACAGTTCATCCCCACAGCTCTAGCTGACCCAGCTGCCCGAAAAAATGAAAAGGGCAAGGGGAGGCGACCGGCCGTTGTGAGCTCAGTTCCCAGATCTGGCTGGCGGTGCAGCCCTAAAAGAGCAAGTTGATGCAGCTGAGGTGTGGAGTTGGCAGCGTCTCCTGGAAGGAGGTGGGGATAGATGCTGTTGAAATTGGCTTTGCTGTCAAATGCTTTGTGTCTTCCAACAGCAGCTTTAGACAGCGAGGAAGGAGCCCAGATCCTATACTGTTATAGTTACCGCATGCACTTTGTAGCACAGCCTAGTGTTTATAAATGTGGTGTTTAATCATGGTCCAAAATCATTCAGCAGCTTTGGACTTGTGGTGTTCTTCCGTTGTCCAAGAAAAATGGATTTCAAAATCAGTGGAAGTAAATGAACAATTTGAAACTGTGTCTTAGTTTAAAGAGGGGTCATTTCTCTTTTTGTGCTGGTTTTAAAAGGTGGGTGAGCAGCGTACTTGGGGTGCGTGTGCAGCGCCCATGTGAGGGCTGTGCTTGGAAGTGAATAATCGCCCAGATTTCACTGTACGCCAGAAGGAAAGGGGATGAAGGGAGATGCTTGGATGGTATTTGGTCAGCCGTAAACAAAGTGAAGCTCTAGGATGAGGTGTAAGACAGGAAGTGTGATTCAATGGAGTGTCACCGGGAACAGCTTTATGGAGAGTTTCTTTTGATCGGCTTTTAAACCAAAACAAAAACAGGATGGTGGTTTTGAATAGGATTCAGAGGCGAGGAGGCTGTGTAAGCGAAGGGGCTTGTGCGTGTCCTTACTGCATGGAGAGGAAGGGAATTGTCTAAAGCACCTGAAGCAAACTGAGAACGTCTCGCCCAGCTCACAGCAGTCAGACCTGTGCCGGCGGCGAAGTGTGCAATGAAATTTTGGAGCAACTTAATCAATCGCCCACTTTCGTCGCGTTAAAGCAGCGCTGCCTTTGTCTCCTTAGGGCTTTCTGAATGCTCCCTTCTTGCAAAAAAATGCAGTTGACAGAGGAGAGATGTGGGGTAGGAATGGGGTAAGGGATTATCTCTTACGTAATACAGAAAGAGACTTTGCAGAGGAGAGCTCCCTTGCTTAAAGAGGCTTGTTCCTGATGTGAGAGAGCCGAACACAACTGCTCTGTGCTAACTAGGCAAATATTGACAAAGTAAGTATATTCAGCAGTGAATTTTCTGATTAGTGTTTAGCAGAATTCATCTTTGCTCTAGATATCTGCCATTCTGTGATCCTTCCAGAAACATGTGAGCCCTGCGTATAGCGGGGGACACTGTGTTTTTCCAAACTGTTATAGCTGTTTGTACCTCTGTACTACATTTGTGGGTATTTCCTAGAGGACAAAGGGCTTGAAACTGCATTTTCAGTGTCAGGCAAAGTTTAACAGCCGTTCCAGAGCCACAGCTCAGGGTAAGGCAAGAGTTGCTTGCTGCAGGGGGTTGGCCTGAGTGCTGGAGCAGCTGTTTGGAAGATCCTGAGAAGATGGCGCATAACTTAGTGATTGTATTGCCCGCTCCACATCCAGCTGCCTTTCTGCTGAACAGTGGAATTCACCATAAGCTGAAAGTCTGTGTTTCCTCCCGCCCTTCAGTGCAGATTTCCACTTGGTAGGTGCGGTTGGAGCTAGTCCTGAACACTTTTCTTTGTGTCCGTGACTTCAGCTGCTCTCTTGAAGATGCTGGGGGGATCACACCTTGTGTCAAAGGCAAAAAGTGTGGTTTTTTCCAGAATTTTTTTTTTCCTTTTCCCCCAGATATATTCAGTTCCATTTACTGTAAGTAGCCCTTTTCTATCATCTTGAATGTTTTTATTTCAAAACGCATGCAGGTATCACTGAAGGTTCCACAGCAGTGGGCTAACTGAACATATAACTTGTGTGTGTGCATGTGATGTAATAAACGTGGATAAATTCTTGTGTTTAGAGTGTTTACAAAAAAAAATGAACAAAGATAACCCCCAAAATCTTGTAATTTGACTCTGCAGGTTGGTAAGATGCTCTCCAGTTCGTGGGTGGAAGTAGAAGCAGCATTGTGTGAGTGGGTCCAAAATATCGCAAATTTACTAGACTGCTACCACCTAGTGGTAACTGCATCTGTTGTGAAACACGGTACTAGTAGGGGTTATTTCAGTTAATGTAGGGAAAACAGTAAATCGTTGGCTCATCTGATAATGCCACCTGCTTGTACAACATCCATTTCCATTGCTCTGTCTGCTCCAATTTTGAGCGTTATTTGTGTGTTGGGTTTTCTGACACTCCTCTGGAGATGTCAGGAATGTTTGGTAATAAACACTTGCTTGAAAGTCACAAAATAGTTTCCATTACAACACCCTGTTTTATCTAATAACTCCTTAGCATCTCAAGCTCTACTCTCTATTCCACCTTAGTTCCAGGAAAAAAGAGAACCACAGGAAAAGAGATTCAAACCAGCAACCTCCCCACTTTGATCTGCATCTGCTCTTTTATCTGAAACTTTCCACATTTGTTGTCTCTCATGGTAGTTTTGTTTGTGTATGCAGGAAAGCAGTTTACTCCTCTTTCTCTTTCTTTCTTGCCATGTGTAAAAGACTAAGCACACTCTTCTGACTGGGCTGACTGAAAACTGCAACCTGAATTGTAAATAGACTTCAGCAAAACAGTCTTTCCTTTCCACAGTTTGAAGGAAAAATTATTTTGGCTGCAACTATATAGTGGTTTCTTTCATGCAAGCGGAAAAGTTTTTGGGTTCTCAGATGGAGTCCTTGAGGTTTTGCTTATGAATATATCTCCTGAGAAGTTTGTTTTTCCCAGGAGCTGACGAGGCAGCAGTGGCGCTACCAGTGGTTGCTTCACGTTGCCTTCCTCCATACGTCCTCACCTCCCTGCTATGTCCTCTCTCTCCCTTACCTTGCCCATGTTCTTTGACTCCAGTGTCAGAACTGACATCATCAAATAGTGTCACCTTCGTCTCTTCACTTTGGAGGAGTGACACAAACTCAGGTTTTCCATGACAAGATAATGTATTCTGCACCCAGGGTCGCTGAAGAAGTGGCAGTGGGTGGGAGCCTTGGCAAGTGGACCTCGCCACGCTTGTCCTCTTGACTCACTGAGTGTAAATACCTGTGGGATGTCAAAAAGACTGGAAAGCATTTTACAGCCTTAGTAAGTGAAAGATGGGAAAGGGGTGAAAGAAACAGACAGCATCTCCTGCGCACCCTGCTTTCCTCACCACCTGGATGCAAGCAACTGCTTTGCACCGTAAATCATCAAAATTCTAGAAAAGGTGATTACCCATCTGAGAGGAGCTCGGCCTTGTTGGAGGGATGTTTGCCCAGATCTGAAGGCTCGGTCAAAGTCCTCCTTGTGTAAGGTACAAGCCTGCCGGAGTTGTATGGCCAGCAAAGTTTCTGTTGCTGCAGATAGGCATGGAAGCAGAGAAAACCCAGTAGTGTAGGCCAAACCTAACCTCTGCTGGCTTGGATGGGGCAGCTGCCAGTGCGAGACTACCCCTGCAGCTGTCCCTTGCACTGCAGAGAAATCCCCCACCGGACCGGACACGGCTGCCTTCGTGACCGTCGTGTTCCCTGCATACCTTCACAACTGCCCCGCTGCTCTTCTGGCTGGGCCACGGGAGAGATGGGTTGATCCTTGCCCGTCCCCAAGCAGCCGGGGTTTGTGCAAAGCAGCTCTCTTTTCCACCAGCTGCGAAACCAACTGCGCAGGCCAGGGGTAACTGCCGAGCAGCTCGACTGGTCGGGAGCTGCTGCTCCACGATACGCATGACGTTTCGTAAGGGGCCTGCGAAACTCCTTCTCGACAAGGAGAATGGCAGGTCTGGTTTGCGCAGGTGAGAAGGAAGAGCGCGCTCACCCAGGCATGTACATGTGGCAGCAAGTTTCTGGCTACGTCTCAACCGGGGTTGTGGCCGTGTTCATTCAGGGCGGTGGGCCGGATTCGCGAGGGGGAAGCCCATGTGCATCCGTCCTTCTGTGATCTGGAGTGGTCTTTGCCCTCCATGAAGGCACGCTGTTTAAACTTTGCGCTTGTTTTACTTGGTGTCAACCTCATCTGTTTGCCTGTGCTAGTAAGGCAACATCACTTACCTGTGGACCACCGATCCCTTGGAGCGTGTCTGTTGTGCACAGGAAAATGGAATTGCGGGCCAGCCGTGCATGAACAGCATAGCAGCTGGGAAGGGGCCTAGGGCACAGAGGAGAGGACTAAAGAAGATGGAGATCGGGTACGGTTCATTGGCGGATGAGTACACTATGAGAAGATTAATATCTTTTTGGAAATACTGTAAGCAGAAGAAAGAGGGAAAATTAGGGGAAAATTGGAAAATCATGCATGATATACAACCTGTTGAACGTAGAAGTTGGGACTTTTGCGTTTGAGAGTTTCAAGACATCCTGGGTTTGGTGTGCTCTTACTTGATTGCTACCAGTGCATATTCCCCTCGTTCACTTTGCTCCTGATATTTCATGTTGAAAAACCAATTTGTTCTGCATCCCCTGTCTGCTGTTTGATCAGCAAAGAGTTACAAGACATCTCCCTGGGTACGATAATAGAGGAGCTCTCTCTGTCCCAGTCTCCTCGTGCTCTTCGCTCCTCTCCATCCTGATGGCACTCACGTGGTTTCCTGTCCCGCTCCCTGGTGAAGACCCTCCGTGCTGTGCTCATGGCCTTTCCTTGGCCCAGTGCGTGTCCCCTGGGGATGGGACAGGGTGGCCCTCACCCGCTTTGCTGAGGGTGAGCACCAAAGACAGGGGTACAGCAGCCCGTTCAGGTGCTTTCTGTTGGCATCGCTTTGAGGTCTTTGCACCTCAGGTGCTCTTTGCCCCACTTTGTCTCTTCATCCATCATCCACAGATCTGTCTCCATGATGAGCAGCCAAGGGCGCCTAGGGAGGAAACTCCTCTTCCCTGTGGTTTCCCTTCCCTCCCGCCCGTAGCCTAAAGGGAGCAGTGGCTACGGGGCGCTTCAGTCCCACACAAACCCATGCTCTGGTGAGAAAGACCCCGTGTCAACATCAGGGCCATGCAAGTGGGTAGCCAAGGAGGACAAAGACCCTTCCAGCAGCAGCGGGGAGTCACATCAGTTGCTACAGATCCTTCTTCTCATCCCGGCTCTCAGGCCAAGGAGCGGCGCTGCTGGTGAGAGCCGATGTCCTCGTCCTGCCTGCAAGCGCAGTGTGCGGAAGAAGGCGGCGGGCAGGAACCCGTGGCCTTTGCTGAATATCTCCCCTGTGTAGCTGCGCCCTGGGTTTGGCTTCCGGGCTCGCTCCCGTGCCTGTGCCGGCAGCTGCGAGACCTGGCTACCTGCCTGTAGCCAGGAGCCCCGTGGCTGGGCCCGGCTTCTCGTACATGCCTGGCTCCATCCTCTCTGGGTCGTGGAGCAGCGCTTCCCCTTAATTATCACACATCGACATTTCAGCTTAATTTTTAGAAGTGACCTCTTTTTGTTTATAATAGCTTTCTTTTTCTTTTTTTTTTCTTCTATTTTTTTACCTTGATATAGCCAAGAGATAAAGCAATGAGTCAAAGTACAGAATTCAAATGCAGATTCATGGGGCACTTGTAGGTGACCTTCGCTTTCAGTTGCCTACATCCTTAAATTCTCTAGCATTATACACAGATTATGGCTCGGCTGCAGGTTTTAATGGGCAGATAATTAGATGAGCAATGAACTTTGTGGAAAGCTTTTGTGTAATCCACTGTCTATGCAAGTGGATCTGTTTTGATTAAAAACTGAGATTACTTTATTTGATAGGTCACTTCTCCCCCTTTCACCCCCCCCCCAAGAAAAAGCATGTTGAGGATTATGCTCTATTAAGTGATTGTTCATAATTACTGGAAATACTGCTTAGCTTTGACGTTTGTTTAATGGCCATTTATTATCATTTGTGCAACGAGATGGAGTCAGTGTTGCACTCGAACTACTAAGTGCCTGAGAACTATGTTCTTATCTTCTGTCATTGCTCTTTGCTTACAAAAAAAGCCTGTAATAGGAAATCTAGGCATTTTGGAGACGAGGACATGTTGTACTGTGTCAAATGGAGAACTTAAACTGTTCTACTAGAGTTTCTAAACCCCTGTAGTTACTCAGGAGCTATCAGGCTTGCAGCTGAATGCTGAAATGCCTGTTAGGTTGTGTGCTCCCTCGGCCTCCTCCCCAGTCAACAAGAAGGGCAGCGACAGGGAGGACTTAAAGCAAGGAAAACTTCAACTTCCAGAAAAGGTACAACTTGCTAAGTTTGTGTCCTGGAATGATTGCTGGAAAGTGGCGCTTGGGACGCAGTTCTGTGCCATGCATCATTGTCAGCTTTGGCCTCCTGATCCAGTCCAGCTTATTTCTTACTTACCCGTACACTGTTTGTGTGGAGTTTGGGAGGGGTACGGCTCCAGCCCTTTGTTCTCCATATTTCTTCTTTCTTACTTCTCTCCTTATTATCTCCTTATTTCTCCTTATTTTTTTTGACGCGTGTTACATCTTCAGCGGTGTTAATGCCACAAGCTGATAAGGATGCAGAGGAGGTCCTCAAGGTGGATGTCTTTGGTGGGTTTTGCCTTCTTGTTGGGAGAACTGTGAAACAACGAAGGATGCTGCCTGTTCCTGCATCTTGGCCTTGACGTTTTGGTTCCAGGTGGTGTCAGTGTAACAAAGCGTGTGTGTCAAAGAGCCACACGTGGATAAACTTTTGCATCTTTTGCTCATGTAATGTATCCCCAGCCTTTTTAACTGACCTCTGTGTTCCTGTCTGCGCTAACCTTTAACATCTAATTGTACCAGTCGGTTGCATGAGGCCTTTACATTCCCTTTGAAAAGCGTTTCCCATCACTTACAGTTTATAAGTTAGTTTGATTAATATGTGGTTGTATATTACTTCCACCTATATCCAAATTTCTTACATGAAATACTCTAAATGATACATCCATGTGTCTCTGGTATGGTGTATCTGTAATAGTACTGACCTCAACTCTTCTTTGATGTCTCAGCATTTTGCGTTCTGTGGTAAAAGTGATTATATTAAAAGTGACTTCAAGAAACTGCCAAGAGAGCGAGTGTGTTTTGGAAAAGAAAGCATTTTGTGACATCTTGTTAATTGGGTTCTGTGGTGTTTTGATCTCTTTCCAGCTGTAAGTTACTGGCCTGGGTCACAGATAAGAGGGGAGTGGATGTTGGGACGCTTGGTCGGAGGCAGTGCTCGTGGGTCCACGTGCAGCATGGCTGCCGGTGGCTGGGATTGAGCAGAGAGCTCCCCGCTGAAAGTCTCTCTCTGTTTGCTTGCAGACTCCCAGCCTGATGTGGAGACGCTAGCTACGGGAAACAAAGTCCTGGACCTGACCTCCTGCGAGAAGGAGCAGCCAGAGGAAGCTACAGAGCTACTGGACAGTGAGTGTGGCCCCAAGGAGGAGCAAAAGGCTGACTCCCCTCCGGCAGAAGAGGATGCCGAAGAAAAAGTGGATGGATATGAAGAGGGCCCTGAGGAAGATTCTGTAAGTAACAAAAGTCTTGACCTCAATTTTGCCAGCAAATTAATGGACTTCAAGCTGGCAGAGAGTGACCAGAGCACAGGCAGCAATTCTCAGACTGAAAGGAAGCATGCCTGTGACATTTGTGGCAAAACCTTCAAGTTTGCTGGCACTCTTAGCCGTCACAAAAAGGCCCACACTCATGAGGACAGAAAGGATGAAAGGAGCAGTGAGGATGAAAGCAAAAGCGTTCAGGATGATGCAGGAGCTCCCTCGATGCAGGACTCTGGTCTTGAGCAGGAAGAGTCTCCGATGGACTTGAAGGTAGTGGAGTCTCCTGTGGACTGTGAGGCAACAGGAAAGGAGAATGAAGAGAGCGAAAGCATCTCTGAGGGGGAAGGCACAGAGAGAAAGTCCACTGAGAAGAGCAGTGATGACAAAAAGCCAAAGACTGATGGGGCTAAGAGTACTGCAAAAGCAGACAAAAGAAAGAAAGTCTGTACTGTGTGCAACAAGCGTTTCTGGTCTCTGCAAGATCTGACGCGACATATGCGGTCTCATACAGGTAAGAGGAGACTCGAGAGCAGAACAGATCACGAGCAGGTCTGCCAGCAGGCTGAGACATCTGCTCTGTAGGTGCATGATTGCTGCTAGCACTTGAGGTTGGAGGCACTGTTTTTAGTCCTACAGGTGTCTGCAAGGTGTCTTCTCTGCCCCAATCCCCCATGCTGCGTACAAAGCCTATTGAGGGAGTGGGAATTGTCAGCACTGCCGTATCTTCCGTTCCCAAAGTGTTTTTGCCTGTGCTTGCTTGCAGAGTTTAGAGGTGAGGGCAAGTATGGAGATCCCTCCCCCAGTTGTTCTGTCCAGCTTCTGACTCCGTTGTTGTCATATGTACATGGCTCTGCCTCTGCCCAGTATTTTGACGAGCAGTGGAGAAACCTGGCAGTAAATGAGAAGACTTCGTCTCTGAGTGAGAATTTGGAGAGAGAGAGTCTGGTTTGGTCTGATTATCTAAGCCCAGTACTAGTGACGTGCTGGTGATCTGCGTGACCTGCTGCTTGGGTGAAAGGCAGAGCTGCGGTGGGCACCCTGCTCTCCAGCCTGGCTTGGGCAGGGAAGGTGGAACGCAGGTAGCAGAACGCTTGTCTGATGACTTGACTCAGCAGTTAAAATACGTGGGATTGCTTTATGCGATACACAGCTCGCAGCCCTGCCTTGCAAGTGAAATGAAGCCATGAGCCAGCTCAAAGGTGAATTAATCGTTCATCCTTATTAATGCATCCTCATTAATGATGAATTTTAGCTGTCAGGGAGCTGCTTTGACGTGGGAGAACTGGTGCAGTTTGACATTTTGTATCTTTTGAAGGTGCTCTCTGCTGAAGACAGATGTTTGTGATCAGTAAAATATTTGTGCTGTAATTGACGGTGACGTGTAGTAAACTACACCAAAGACTGGTGCCTTAACCAGGCTTTTTACCCTCCCGAATCACAAATATTGACCTCTCCAGTGCAAAATTGACCTGTTTTCTTCTGGTGTTGAGCCACAAGAGAAACAGGGAGCGGGTCCCATTCCTGTGCCTGTTTTCCTACTAATTCAGAAGTCTTGGGAAGATTCTAGTATCTTAAGTACTGAGCTTTACCCCCAAATGATACACTGGTGGGTGCCTGTGGAGATTCCCGTATTGTGTGTTTTAAATGTTTTCATTGCATGCTGAGATACGCAGACCTTGTTGATACAGGGTTTTTTCCATTTGTTTCTCTTTTTTTTCTTTGACACTGCAGGATGTTTTAGCATAGAATAGGTGTTGAATAGGAACCTGGGACAGTGCTGTCTTCAGATTCAATAAATGTAAATACCACCTATCTCCAGTGTTAGATCAATGCGTTTTCAACTGAGGTTTTTGCCTCAATACCGTGTGTTCACTATCCCCCTCCTTCTCTCCCTGCCACTCATTCAGATACATTGGCAAAATGCTGTCGGGCTCTAACGTCACTTAGACTTTGGTTTTAATGTGTGGAGTTTTTTAAAGACAGCTGTAAGGTTTTGGAATTTCTTTACTCAGAAGAGAGACTGTTTGGGACGCGCTGAAGTGTGTAGTACACTTCTGCCTGCCCATGGAACGGCAGCCAGGCTGGAAGCCTTCGCTTCTCCCGGCGCAGGCTGTTTCCCAGTAAGTCATTGCGGGGTGCCCTTGTGCCGCTTGTCCGAGCGCAGGGAGAACCCCAGTCCTGCGTCGGCCGCAGCTGAGTGCTGGGTGGGCAAAGGCTGTTGGCCAAAAACGCGCCCGGAGAGCTGTGCCCTCCCTTGGCAGCAGGTGCCCAGGCAGGGCAGCGGGGAGAAGCGTTTCTGAGAAGTGTCAGGACTTATGTGCATGCTTCAGCCAGCCAAGTTTGTAACTGGTTTTCTTTTAATGATCACAAGTGCTATTACATGCGAGGAATGAGTCGCAAGTGTCTTATTCCGTGTGCTCATGGGCACGAGGTGGTGTCTTGATGGATTTGCAGCCCTGAAAAGTCTTTAGTAGCGCAGCTGGAAAAAGAGATGAAGCGATCAGGGTGGGACCTGCTGTTCTTCAGGGCAGACAGCACCCTGGGACACTGTGCTTGGTTGGGACTTTGGGGGGAGTTTGTCTGTGGGGCTGTGGTTGCTCTGTTTTCTGATGAGCTCATGCTGAGGGAAGTATTCAAGCATTTCAGGTGCCAAAAGCAGCTCAGATCGAAGCAAGCTACCTGTTGATTGCAGTGGAGGATGCCTGCAGCTGCTCTGCAGCTGAAGGTTGGAAAATAAGAGGAAGAATTTAATCCTGCAAGTAGCATTTTTGAACGGGCATGAAGAGGTTTTTCAGGAGCTCTCACATGTCACTCCTGTCCTAAAGCACCAGTGGGCTGAGGAACACCAGCAGCTCTGTCAGTAACATCCCCAGGCAGGCATTTTTCACTTGGTCAGTAAATTTTGATCACGTCTAACAGACACCCTCCGTGCCCTGTGAATGCCTGACAAGTCCAGGCCGTTTAGCGGCTCTGTCTCCGTTTTGAAATGTGGTGATGCTGTCTTCTGCTTCACAGAAGCAGGAGGGGCGGTTGTGGTAAGGGTAGTTCCTGCCAGCTTCTCTCCAACTGCGGTGGTTAACTTGTCCTTGCCTGGCTGTCAGCATCTAGGAGAGAGAGAGATGTTTTCTTATGTGCTGTTGAAGTTTTTAAGCGCTGTGGGCCACAGTTACCTGGGCAGTGTCCTCATCCTTCCCCTCTCTCCGCATGTACCAAGGGCTGAGCTGTAGCAGGGACCCCGCCGTGGTACGGGCTGGTTTCACGAAGTCTTTTGAGCTCTGGAGGACAACTGCAAACTCCTTCCAGAAAAGTTACTAAATTATTCAGGATGATAATGAGCACCTGGGGCTGATGGTCTTCCTCCCTCCTTAGCGCAGGGCCATACCAAGCTTGTAGAAGTACTCAAGACACTCAGTTTTGATTTTTCATTTGTGCCGTAGGGGATTTCTCTGTGTTCCTGCTTGCATGCCAGCAGCTAGCACAGAAGCAAAAAGTCTGCATAGGTGTGGCATCCACATTTGATATAGGCACTGGATTTCCAAAGCGTAGAGCGTGTTAACGCTGCTTGAAACAAGAGGGAGGTGCTTTGGTGACCTTCTGGCTGACTTTGTGTTTTAATTCTCTTCTAGGGGAGAGACCCTACAAGTGTCAAACCTGCGAGCGGACCTTCACTCTGAAACACAGCCTGGTTCGTCACCAGCGCATACACCAGAAAGTCAAAAATGCCCGAAACCATGGGAAGGAGAGCGACAAGGAGGAGACCCAGTCAAGGTGTGGAGAAGACAGCGAAAATGAGTCTAGCCACAGTGGCACCAACCCCATCTCAGAAAACGAGTGCGACTCCACAGCAGGTGTGGGCAGCCACACGTCCTTCCTGGGAAGCCGAAAAGAGTCCCTGGCCGGCCCGGTCCGGGACTCCCCCGGCAGAGAGGAGAGGCCGAGCGGGCGAGGAGCCGGCACCTGCCCGGCAGAGCCCGCCAAGGGCGCACAGAAACAGACGGCAAAAGACCAGGAACCTCGGGGCAGCTCCGAGCACGAGAGGCCCTCAGGTTTCATTCAAGACTTGCTGGAGATGCACAACAGAAAGTCTCCCATGAATCACCTCCTCGCCTCTGCAGACAGCGCGCCGCAGCTCCTGGGAGTTGAATGACTTGCGCGGAGGTTGGACCCGTCCCAGCGCACAAACCGAAGCCAGCAGAGCAAGGTTTCTGGTGTCTTTGTTTGTTGGAAGAGCAACCTGCGGCCGTGGGGAGAGTACGGCAGACTGGATGCGGTGCCATATGCCTTTCAGTATAATAATGCAAGAGACTACAGTATATACTGATTTGAGTGCCTTACTACTTTATTAGATCTTTTGGTATCATAGATTTTTTTTTTTCCAAAAATGATTTTTTTTTTTAATATTTTAATGAATTATTTGGAGAGGACCTTTTTCATTTAAGCATTAATGTTACCTTTTTTATTGGTGTGCGTGAGCTTGTTCTTGTTATCTGTGATAGTCACTGTGTTTGTTCTCTGAGCTGGAAATGGGGGCAGTGGGGTAGGAGGCCCGTGGATACCACAGCCAATAACTGGAAGAAAAATTATGTGAATTTCATACGAAACAGTCAGAGGAAATGCAGATGAGATGCTGATTGACCGTCTTTTCTCAGTAGATGTTCTTGCGTTTGCCACACGGTGGAGCATTAACACCGTTCCCGGCCTGAACAACGTGGCAGTTGAAAGGTGTTCCGAGTGGTCCGGGCCAAAAGCAGGAAACGCAATGGATTTCAACCTCACGCTTGTTTCCACTTTTCAGCGTTAGAAATGGTCTGCTGAATCCCAGGGGGTTTTTCTGGCCGCCGAGGACCGAGCATGTAGACAGAGAAGAGTTACATAGCAACGTAACCTATGGGAATTACGCACCCGCTGTTATATATGTTTGATTTGCTTCAGTATATTATTATTATTTTATTATTATTTTATAAATCCATCAGTTTGCTTGTCTCTGCAGTCAGCAGAAACCAATGGGCAATATTTGCCCACGCCGATGTGTCACGCAGCTTGGATCCCCTCTCGGAACGTCTTTGACTTAGCGCTTTCACCAGCCCCTCTTCTTACGTTGCGGCTCTTCTACCGTGTGTTAAATGAAACCCTTCCTCTGGCCTGGGAGTCGAACGGAGGCCAGCGAGGTACCACCACGCCTGTGCAGGGGACCATCTCGCTCGTGATGGGGTGCGAGGTGCGTGTGTGCGGGTGCGTGTGCGTGCGTGCATGTTGGGGGGAGAAGTGCGCGAGAAGGGGGCTGTGCGCGGCCCCTCCAAGCGTGTAAGCAAGGCACTGCGAGTACTAGGGTCATCTTGTTGCAGTCACATCGGTGACGGCGTGTGTTACTTAAAGAGCAAAGCTATTCCGTCTTCCAGTTAAAAGCAAGCGAGAGAGAAACGCGAGCCTTACCGTCATCTTGCTACTGTCGTGTTCTAGAGCAAGAAAATACTACTGGTAATAAAACTACAGATACAAGACATGTTAAAAATAAATAAAATAAATTAAAAAAAAAAATTCTTCCTGAGATTTTGGGGTTGATGCTTGAAGACTTGAGGTGTGTGTCTAAATTTCATATCAGTAACTTAACCCCTTTAATGCTGGCGGCCGGAATTTCTCCGTATGGCTCCTGTTGCCGGCAACAGGTGACGCTCCAGCTGCCATTCTTGCAGGGGTTAAGCGAAACGTATCCTACTGTAGCTGCGCATTTTTGGGAGTGCCCAGCATTTTTTTTGTTGTCCTCGTTGTTGTCCTCATTGTTGTTGTTCGTGAATTGTCCTTCAGTCATGACCTCTGGGACAGACAGAGCCATCAGAGCGTTTGCCGGAGCCTCACTGTGCTGTTCCACCGCTCCAGCCCAGCCCAGCCCGCACTGTGACCCTCCCTGTTTCCCCCGCCGGATCGCTTCGCCTGCTCTCACCAGACCCAGAGGAAGCGGGCCTTGGACCCAGCCTATATTATATAATATATATATAAATATAATCTATATATATCTATATCTATATTAAAAAATTCTCCAAAAGTTTCTGGAGGCTGAGATCTCACTGTCCAGAATTCAAAGGAAGAGAAACGTTCTTGAGTAATATTCTTGCGAATAGAATAAGAAAAAAAATGGTTGAGGTATATGTGATTTCTATTTTGGGGGGAGGTGGGG